>Ga0302279_10000015_pt1 | contig 233286 bp, 208 predicted proteins | sample III_Bog_N3_3_FD_194541 | JGI IMG/M metagenome (GOLD analysis project Ga0302279, IMG submission 194541) | Peat permafrost microbial communities from Stordalen Mire near Abisko, Sweden - III_Bog_N3_3 | ecosystem: Environmental > Terrestrial > Soil > Wetlands > Peat | place: Sweden: Abisko... | reverse complement strand
GAGGAGGCTCTCAGTGAGCGCATTGTCGACGACTTCTATCCGTCGCCCCACCACGTCCGCGCGCGGGCGCTCGAGATGAGGCATCGCCAGGTTCCGCCGTACAGCGGCTGGCGCACGCGGGCCTATCACCCACACGGCATCCGGCCTCGGATCGAGCGCGCGTTCGGCCTTTGCATTGGCGACTGGTCGACCGACACGGACGACCTCGTGCTGGGCAACGGCTCCTTCTTCAGGGGCTTCGAGCGCGGCCGCTTCGCCGATCCAGTGGCCGTGCACGCCGACTCACCGATCGATGCCATGACGCTGGTCGTGTACCTCGCACCGGACCCGCCGCCCGGGAGCGGGACATCGTTCTTCGAGCACCGCGCGACGGCGCTCCAGGCGGCGCCGACGGCGGCGGACGCCCGCCGCTTCGGGATGACGGTCGCCAAGCTCCAGGCGCTCCTCGTGCGCGACGCGCAGCGGCCGGAGCGCTGGATCGAGCGGGGACGCGTCGAGAACCGCTACAACCGCGCCGTCCTGTTCCGATCGGGCGCGCTGCACAGCGCCACCCGCCACTTTGGCAGCTCGGCGAGGGACGGCCGCATCTACCAGACGTTCCGGTTCGGCATCGACGGCGTGAGCGGCCCCCGGATCAGATCGGACGAGGCTCGTCTGCCTCCGCTCGCAGCGTCCACGGATCTCCGGCCAGGACCTCCCGATCGGCGATGGGCGTGTCCTGGGTAGGGCCGAAGAACGCGTAGTCGAGGAAGCCGTAGCCGCGCGTGCCGAAACCTGGCCCCCAGGAGTTCTCGACCTCGACGTGGTGCGCTTTGTCGTCGTAGCCAATGGCGAGGACGAAGTGGTATCCGGCGACGGGATCCGAGGCGGACGGCAGCGGAAAGCGCCCGCTCTTCCAGGCGGCCGAAGGGTGACCGTCGTCGCGGTCGTTCACCGATCGCGCCAGCGGGAAGTAGAACGGCACGGGGTACCCCTGGACGATCGACAGCTTGATCGCGCGGAGCGTCGTCACGCGGAATGCCCTCTTCAGCTTGCGCCGCGCGGCGTCGTGGAACGCCGCTTCGGGGGGCTGGACGGTGAACCGGTCCGGGTCGTAGGGCCAGGCGCTCTCCAGACATACGCCGTACTTCTCCAGCGCCGCCACGACCGCGGCGGACTTGCAGCCCGAGTCCCGGTAGGGATGGTCGCCCGCGAGCACGCGGCTGATCCAGTAGCAGAACAGGGGAGAGAGCCGCTCGTACTGCCCATCACGGTGGTGGAGGAAACGGAGCGCGCTCGTGAACGCGAAGGCGGCGCACGACCCGACGGGATCCTGATCGAGGACGGGGGGACACTGCGCGCGCAGACTCTTCCGCGGCGGCAGCGTGGGCGGAGGGTCGCCCGTCGCCGCGATCTGCAGCACCCGAGGGTCGTCCGATGGGCCCAGGAGATGGTGCGGGACGAGCCGGCGATCGACGCCGTTGACGCGGATCGAAGGGCGGTCGTGGGCAGGTTCCTTCGGCCTTCCGGCGTGAGGGGCCGAGGTCCGGCCCCTCGAGCCGCTGACCCCGCCCGCCTGGCCCGACCTCGCGCCGGTGCCGTCCGACGTCCCGCCAGCCATGCCCGACCTCTTGCCCGACGCGCCCGACGTCCCGCTGCTCATGCCCGACCTCTTGCCCGTGGCGCCCGATTTCCCGCCGTGGCCACCCGAGCTCTTGCCCGTGGCGCCCGATTTCCCGCCGTGGCCTCCGGAGCTCTTGCCCGTGGCGCCCGAGGCGCGAACCACGCGGCCCGAGCTCTTGCCGGTGGCGCCCGATTTCCCGCCGTGGCCTCCGGAGCTCACGACTGCGCCACGAGACTGCTGGGAGAGCTGAAGGGGCATGAGGAGATCGTCGTCGACATCCGAGAAGCCTACGTCATTGCGGAAGCGGTGGGTGCGGGGCATAGGGAACCCGAACCGACCGCGAACACGACCTCGAACGCGACCTCGTTGAGCGTCCTCGTGCCAGCGGGGGAGGAGGTTTGGCGGCAGCGACAGCCGCGATCGCGGCCGCCCTCGAGGCGAGCGACGCGGCCCGAGTGACGAGAGCCTCGCTCGAACAGGCGAGCGCCCCACAATTCTCGGGTTTTGCCTCGCAACTTGAGGCGATCGACGCGGACTTCGTGACGATTGCCGCGGCGAGCGCGCCGATTGCCGCGGAAGACGCGCGGATCGCGGCGAAGGGAGTCACGATTGGGGGAAGTCGGTGTGGCGTACGACGCGCGAGCTCGAGCGATCGGCGCAGTCGGCGCAGCGAGGGACGCCGAGCCCGCGGCGATCGCGGCGGAAGGAGCCACGATTGGGGGCAATCGGCACGACGAGGGAGGCGCTGGTCGCGAGTTACGGCGCGATCCATGTGGCGATTGCGGCGATCGGCGAGGGTTGCGCTCCCATCGGCGCACCGAGCGCCCTCCATCGAGGCACGGAGCGCGGCGATCGTCGAAGCGATCGCCGCGAAGTTCGGAATTTGTGGGGCGCTCGCCTCTTCTTTCGAGGCGCTCGTCAGGCCGAGCGAGGCGCAGCGCGGTCGTCGCGCAAAACTCGCGGTGATTCGAGGATCGCGAGGTGACGGGAGCGGCTCGATCGGAGGCGACAGACGCGCGATGTGGGTCCCGAGAGAGGCGCTCGGTGGTCATCGCGCGGCGCTCGACGCGGGCTCGGTCGCACGCCGAAGAGGTCGCGGAGCGATCGGAGCGCTTCGGGAGGCGCTTGCCATGGCTGAGCCGCGTCCGCCTGCATCGAGAGCGCCACTCGCTTGCGTGACGCCGGATCTCGCCCTACGCACATCGGCCATGACCACGCTTCACGGCGGCTGCCACTGCGGCAGCATCAAGATCGAATTCGAGACCAGCGCCGCCCCCGGAGCGCGCGGGTGGACGCCGGTCACGGTGCAGGTCGTGGCCTGAACGAGACGCGCGCAGACCGAAGCGTCTACCCGAGCCTCCGCAAGATCAGGCCCACAAAAGAGCGAAGGGGCCGGCGTGTGCCGACCCCTTCCCTGGTCGCGTCAGCCCTCCCGCGGGGGGGGCACGACGAGCACGCTCGTGTACGGATCGACTTCGCTGTTCGCGATCACGGTGTAGAGCGTCACCGAACCGGTCAGCCTGGCCGGTTCGAAACCGGTCAATCTGGCCGGGAGTCGCTCAGACGTCGCAATACCGGTCAGCGTGGCCGGTGCGAAACCGGTCAATCTGGCCGGTTCCACGATCGAACCGGTCAGCGTGGCCGGTAAGACGTCGTCGGGCCTCGCCCCAAGCGGAGACGTCGTTGCGCGCAATCTCGAGCGAATCCAGCCTGTTGCGCCGCCGAAGCCGTCGTCGCCGTCGAACCGGTCACCCTGGCCGGTTCGATGGCAGTCCCTTCCGCGCCCCTTAATTAAAGAAGAAGAACTTAATTGATCTTCCTTCTTCTCTCCCGGAGAAGGGAGCGCCTCTCCCGCGACCTCGTCGACCACGCGTGCGCCCCTCGTCGGTCCCCTCACGGAGGTCGGCGCAAGCTCGGGCCGCTCTCGCGCCGCAGAGCGATCCGTCGTGTCCTCGACCCGATCCGCGCGAGCGGGCGAGCGATCCCTCGCGCGACGGCTTCGAGCCATCGGCACTGCGACGAGATCCGTCGCGACATCGGCTCGATCCGTGCGCTCCGCGGACGGACCCGTCGCAACCTCGCTTCGATCCGCGTGACCGAGCGATCGATCCGTCGCGACCTCGCGTCGATCCGTCTCGTGCTCAGCAACTTCCTTCGCGAGGACGGAGGCGTCCGTCCGATGAGAGCAGCGATCCGTCGCACCCTCGCGCCGATCCGTCCCGACCGCGCTTCGATCCGCGCCGTGCGCCGCTCGATCCTTCGCGACGTCGCGTCGATCCGTCTCGACCGCGTCGCGATCCGTCGCACGCTCGTCGCGATCCGCCCCGGCCTCCGCGGTGTCCTCGCGATCCTCCTTCGTCTCGGTGCGACCAACCTCTCTGTCCGTCGACACCGCGGCCTCTTCCGCGACGTCCACGTGCGTTTCCGTCGACAGCTCTCGCCCGTCCGTCGAACGTCGTTCAATAACGATCACGCCCTCACACGAGAGGACGCGATCAAACCGAGCTTCGACGACGCGGAACCATGCGCGCGTCGAATCAAACTCTCAAAGAGTCCGCTCCGATGAGGCCCGCGACGACAGGGCATCGGGCTCCGTCGCCTCCGTTCCTCGATGGTCTCTCTCGAAAGGAAGGTCCTCTTGCCGAAAGGCATCACCCCTCTCACGCTCACCGAGGACCGCGCGCTCGTCGCGGGCATCCCGCTCTACTGCGATTGATCGCAGGAGTCGGTGGCAGCAGAGCCCCAAAACCTCGCTGCGAATTGAAGCAGCTGCGTACAGTTCACCTCGACGGGACCTTCGTCTTGGTCGAGCAGCAATGGGTCGAGGCCGGCATGGGATTGACCGACGTTCCCGAGACGGACCCCGTGCAGCTCCCGGTTGGATTCGCATGGCAACTTGAGACCTGAGCGCCCGGACACTCCGACGTTCCCTGATCCCAGGTGGACTCATCTGTCTGCGACGTACAGCAACGCGCAGAGAGACTGAGACAACCGTAACCGCACTGGAAGGTCCCAGCCGGGCAGTCCGTTGGTACCGGTGCAGCAGCGCCTGCGACTCCCTCAAGCGCACGCTGGCACTCTGTCATTCGCAGCCGCGCGGAGAGGTCCCCGTCGAGGTGCAGGCCCGGGTCCGAAGAGCCCTTCACGACCTGTCCGGCGAGAGGCGCTCGTAGCTTCGACCGCCCGAACCCGGCGGCTCACCCCCCCAGCACGGCCCGAACCCGAGCCCGCTCCCCCTGGAGGATCTCGATCGCACGCGCCAGACCCAGCTCGGCGGCGGCGGCCTTGAGCAGCTCCTCGATGCTCGTGGTCACCGAGGGTCGGGTGGCGTTCCCCGGCACGGGCTTCGGATTGATCGTCTTCGTGACCATCGGGACCTTCACGGGAGCCGAGGCGGCGCTCTTCTTCGACGTCCTCGCCTGCTTGTTCGCCGTGGCCTTGTCATACCCTCTCACTTTGTAGACATAGGACGCGTCGAACGCGATCCGCTGGGCCTTCGCGTCCTCGACGATCTCCCTGGGCGACAGGTGAGCCCGAGCGCGCACGAAGTCCGCCTTGCTCTCGGTCGTCTCGGGGACCTTCTTTGCGGGCGGCTTCGAGGCCGTCGACGTCTTCTTCGCGACGACCGTCTTCTTCGTAGCGGTCTTCTTCGGGGCGGCCGACGCCTCCTTCGCCGCAGGCTTCTTGGGGGTGGTCTTCTTCGGGCTCGCCTTCCCGTCCTGCCGGCCCCTCACCATGTAGACGAGGCTCGACGTGAAGGTCAGGCCCTGGTCTTTCCCGGCCGCCATCAGCTCGGCAACGGACAGACCCGGATGCATGCGGATGAAGTCGCTCTTCGAGACACCGGCCGACTTTGCGGTGCCTGGCGAGGCGGGCTCCTTCGTCGCGGTGACGCTCTTCGGGGATGCTGCCTTCTTCACGCTCTTCTTGCTGGCGGACTTCTTGGGCGTCTTCACGGCTGCCTCCTTCGGGGCGATCTTCGCCTTGGCCATCTCGGATCGGACCCTCGACACGTTGCTCTCCGAGGTCTCGAAGCCCTTCTCCCTTGCTTTCGCGATCACCTCCGCGACCGGCGTATCCGTGGCGAGGGAGCGGATGAACTTCGTGAGGTCGGAGACGGGTCGGGGCATGGATCTCGACGATACCCGATCTGGCGCGGATCAGAAGCTCATGGCTCCTGCGACCGCCTGGGCACGCGCCGGTGGCCCGGAGACTGCGAGCTTGGTCCATGAGGCACCATCCCATGTCCACGTGTCCGCAAGCACGTCACTCGGGTCGCACGTGCCCCTCGGCTCGCACTCGCTTGTCGGGTCGATTCCGCCGAAGAGGACGAGCACACCGTTGACGGGCGTCAGCGTCGCCCACTGGCGTGCGGGGGGACCGGGCACGCCCAGGTTCGTCCATGCGCTGCCGTCCCACGTCCACGTCTGCGACGTGAAGGTCACGTCCAAGACGGAGCCCAACAGCACCAGCTTGCCGCCGAGGGGGGCCATCGAAGGGCCCACGGCGAGATCCGGTCCCGACACGGGCAGCTCGCTCCATTTCGCCCCATCCCAGGTCCACGTGTCCGACAGCTGGGCCTCGAGGAACCCTCCATAGAGCACGAGCTTGCCCTGAAATGGAGCCATCACGGCACCTGCCCCCGACGGCGGTCCGGTCACCGCGAGCTCCGTCCACCGCGCACCGTTCCATGTCCAAGTGTCTGTGAGATTCGTCCCTCCGGCGCCATATCCCCCGAAGAGGACGAGCTCTCCGTTCAGCGGTGCCATCACCGCAATCGACCGGGCCGGCGGGCCCGCGACGTCGAGCTCCGTCCACGCGCCTCCGTTCCATGCCCACGTGTCTCCGAGTGCCACGTCGCCCGTCGGCGTCACCTGGTTTCCTCCGAAGAGGATGAGGCCCCCGAACAGCGACCCGACGACCGCACCGTCGCGCGCATGCGGTCCCGTCGCGGCGAGCTCGCTCCACTCGTTGCCGATCCACGACCACGTGTCGGACAGGTCGCCAGAGGCAGCGAGACCCGAGAACAGGATCGCGACCTCGGGGCCACCTGCATCGCCCGTGGTCCCTGCAGCGCAGCTCCAGCCGCACTCGCCGCAGTAGACCTTCCCGCCACACCCGTCGTCGCTCATACCGCACGCGGACGCGGGGCATATCGGAACACAGCCGGCGTCCCTGGCTGGCTCGCACGTCCCTTGGCTGCCGCAGGTCTGCCCGCTGGGGCACACCCGACAGCTCGATATGAGGTTGCCGCACCCGTCGCCGATGGGACCGCAGGGGAACCTCGCCTGCGCGCACGTGATAGGGCAGCAGGAGCCTGGCCCGCACCCGCCGCGCTCGCAGAGGCACGAGTCCCACGGGTACGAGCAGGCCGCGCCGAGCGTGTCGCACGATCCCGACATCGGATCCGCGGGAGGGCAGGTGCACGATCCTCCTTCACAACCGCCGTCGCCTGCGTCGACTCCCGAGTCGACCTGCGTAGAACTGGAGCTGCTCGCGGTGGTGCTGAGTATGACGCTGCTGCTCGCGCTGCCGGAGGAGGCAGTGGCGGGACCGCTGCTCGTTACCGAAGCGCTCCCCGACGTGGCCGCCGAGGTCGACGCCGTCGTGCTTGCGCTCGACGACGCCACGGACTCGGCCAGCCAGAGGAGCCCCGTGCGACTGCCGCAGCCCCCGGCGATCATCGAGCCCAGCGCGACGACGGCGCATGCACGCGCGCGCCTCACCGTGCCGATTCTCCGGATTCGCACGATTTCCCCTCGCCCATGGAAGCCATGGAAGCATGGAAGGGAGAGGGAACCTTTATCGAGCTCGACAGCGCAGATTCTGCACAGCCACGGAAGCCGCAGCGTCTCGTTCGATGTTCTCGCTCTCCGCCCCCCACGGCACAGTTGCTGCGTGTACGTCCGCCATGGCGCGCTTACGTCGTATACAGGCGCTTCTCTCGTGTGGCGTGGTCACCGGCCTTCTCCTCGGCTGCGTGACCGCGACCATCGATCCCGCGTCGCCCGACACGTGCGAGAGGCTGGCGCGAACCGGCGGCGCGAATCGCGGGCTGGTGCTCGAGATTGCATGCTCCGTGCGATCCCATGGCGCGTGCTGGACGTCGCGCCGGCGCGCCGCGGCTGGAGGTGTGACGGAGGAGTCCGCCGAGGCCCTGGTCGCCAGCGAGCAACGACGGACCCACGAGGGGCTCACCGACGCGGAGAGCGCCGCGTGCAGCGGGCTTGCCCCCGTCGATCGCGACAGCAGCCCTTTCGCGCATACCGAAGACATCCTCCGGGTCGAGCGAGTCGGCGGGAGCGACGCGGCACACGGCGTCCGCGTCCTCTTCCGGAACATCCCAGGGATGACACCCGAGTGGCTCGCGGAGATCTTGAGGTGCCACCAGGCGCGAGCCGTCGCCATGATGAGCTCTGCCCCCGAGCTTCCCTATGGTCCGTTCCTCGTCCATGGAGGCGACACCGCCGTGGCAGCGACCGCCGACGGGTTGGTCGTCACGATGACCACGGCAGACGTTGCCCTCGCGGACGCGCTCTGGCGCCGTGCTCAGGCACTCGCTCCCGTCGGCCGATGATGGCGTGGTCGCGAGCGGAGCTTCACAAAGAGAACGGAAACAGGCCCGCCACACTCACCCAGGTCGATCCGCGGTGGGCGCCATTTCGCCTCATGCGAGAGATGATGGGGTGGGACCCGCTCGGCGAGATGACCCCGTTCCTCGCGCAGGGCACCGCAGGATTTGCGCCAGCCTTCGAGATCAAGGAGACGCGATCGAGGCGAGGCGCCTGGATCGGCGTGGCACCCGTCTTGCTGAGCTGCCGGCATGTCCGTGACAGCGCCACAGGTGGCACCTCCCAGAGCGGCGCGGCGCAGCCTGCTCGACGTTGTCGCCGCAGAGACGAAGCGACACGCGCGCCGTCGTCTCGTCTGGCTGGCGTTGTCCGTGGTGTCCGCTGCGGGTGTCGTGGCCTTGTGGGTCGCGCTCCGGCCGCATCCGGCGCCGATGGCTGTGCGGTTCAGGTCCGAGGCTGCCACGGTGGGCGACGTCGTGCGCGAGGTCAGGGCGACGGGCCACGTCGAGGCGGTGACGACAGTGCAGGTCGGCGCCGAGATCAGTGGTCGGATCACGACCGTCGAGGTCGACTATAACGACCGGGTGAGGGTCGGGCAGGTGCTCGCTCGCTTCGATCGCGAGGCCCTGCTGGCGCAGCAGGCGCCGGCGCTCGGCGCGCTCGCCTCGGCACGGGCGGCTCTCGAACAGGCGAAGACCGATCGGGAGCACACCGCTCGCGACTTCGAGCGCCAGAGCGGCCTGCACGCACGCGGATCGATCTCCGACGAGGACTTCGACACGGCGCTTGCGACGAAGAGGACCGCGGCCGAGAAGGTCGTGGCGGCGGACGCAAACCTGGCGGCACAGGAGGCAGCCAGCGCGGTCGCCCGCACGAACCTCGATCACGCGGTCATCCGCGCGCCCATCGACGGCATCGTCATCACCCGCAACGTCGATCCCGGTCAGACGGTCGCCTCGGCGTTCGAGACCCCGGTGCTCTTCACCGTCGCGGCCGACCTGCGGAAGATGCGCGTCATCGCGGCCGTCGACGAGGCCGACATCGGCGAGGTCGCGAGCCAGCAGCGCGCGTCGTTCACCGTCAACGCGTACCCGAATCGTACGTTCGAAGGGGTGGTCACCGAGGTCCGCAACTCACCGGTCGTCGTGCAGGACGTGGTGACCTACGGCGCCATCGTCCTCGTCGACAACACCGATCTCGCGCTCAAGCCGGGCATGACCGCGACGGTCCGTGTCCGCACGGCGAGCGCGCCGCACACGCTGCACGTCCCGAGCGCCGCGCTCCGGTTCTCACCGCCGACGGAGAAGAAGACGGCCGAACCGAGCGTCTGGCGACTCGACGGTGAGACGCTCGTTCGTATCCCGGTCACTCCCGGCCTGTCGGACGGCGAAGTGACCGCAATCGCGGCGGGGCCCGTGGCGCCGGGGCAAGCGGTGCTCGTCGACCTCACGCCCGAGGGGAAGAAGGCCTACGGTCTTGCCCACTGAGCTTCCGAGTCCGCCGGCGGCGCCGCTCCTGTCGCTTCGCGGCGTGACGAAGGTCTACGGGAGCGCCGAGGCGGCGGTGCAGGCGCTGGCTGGCATCGACCTCGAGGTCATGGCCGGGGAGCTCGTCGCGATCACGGGCGCCTCGGGGTCGGGCAAGTCGACCGCGCTGAGCATCCTGGGGTGCCTGGACGTGCCGACCGGCGGCGAGTACCGAATAGAAGGTTACCCCGTACAGGACCTTTCGAGCGATGTCCTCGCGGCCCTTCGAAATACCCGCTTTGGCTTCGTGTTCCAGCAGTTCAACCTCCTCGCCCGCACGTCGGCCCTCGAGAACGTGGCCATGCCGCTCGTCTATGCCGGGGTACGCGGGGAGGAGCGAACCAGGCGCGCGCGCCAGGCGCTCGGCGTCGTCGGCCTCGCGGGGCGCGAGAGCGCACGGACGAACGAGCTGTCGGGCGGCCAGCAGCAGCGCGTCGCGATCGCGCGGGCCATCGTGAACGATCCGGAGATCGTGCTTGCCGACGAGCCGACGGGGAACCTCGACTCGAAGATGGGGACGGAGATCATGCAACTTCTGACCTCTCTCAACAGAGACCACGGCATCACGGTCATCATGGTGACGCACGACGCGAGCTGCGCTGCGTACGCGCCCCGCCAGGTCGTCTTCCGCGACGGACGCATCGCTCGAGACGCACCGACGGAGGCGTCGCCGTGATCGTTCCGTCCGTCTCGATCGCGCTCTCGGCGCTGCTCCGCAACCGCATGCGCTCTCTCCTGACGATGCTCGGCATCGTCATCGGCGTCGCCGCGGTCGTGATGATGCAATCGATGGGAGGAGGCGCGACCGCCTTCGTCAGCGAGTCCATCAGCGGGCTCGGCAGCAACATGCTGTTCGTCATTCCCGGAACGCCGCGTGGCTTCGGCCAGATGACGAGCGGCGTGCCGCTCTTCACCATGGCCGACCTCGACGCCATCACGCGCCAGGCTCACGACGTGGCTCGCGTGAGCGCGGCGGGGTCACGCGTCGAGCGCGTCGTGTACGGTGGCCGCAACCGCTCGTCGGCCATCTCCGGCGTGATGCCGGCGTACTTCACGATCCGTGGCTGGGGCGTCGTGGCCGGTCGCCTCTATACCGAAGAGGACGAGCGGCAAGCAGGGAGCGTCTGCGTGATCGGACAGACCGTTGCCGACGACCTCTTCCAGGGCGAGACCCCGATGGGTCACGAGCTGCGGGTTCGCGACAAGACGTTCCGCATCGTCGGGGTCCTCGAGTCGAAGGGGATCGCTGCCGGGGCGGATCAGGACGACGCGGTCTTCATGCCGTACTCGACCTTCTCGCGACGTCTCGTCGGCACCGACCGAACCGCTGCGATCATCGTGTCGGCCGTGTCATCCGATCGCATCGACGAGGCCAAGGAGCAGATCGAGGGCATCTTGCGCCGTCGTCGGCACATCGCGGCGGGCGACGACGACAACTTCGCAGTGCGCGACCCGCGGGACGTTCAGGCGGTGCTGCAGTCGGTCATGGGGATGCTGACCACCCTGCTTGCGGGGGTCGCTGCCGTGTCGTTGATCGTCGGCGGGATCGGGATCATGAACATCATGCTCGTCTCGGTCACCGAGCGGACCCGCGAGATCGGCGTACGCCTCGCCATCGGCGCCCGCTCCCGTGACATTCTCACGCAGTTCCTCGTCGAGGCGACCGCGCTCTCTGCGCTGGGCGGGGCTCTGGGCATCGTGATCGGCCTTGTCTCGGCGTGGGGCGCGGCGCGCGCGATTCACGTCCCCTTCATGGTGCCCGGAATCGCGATGCCCATCGCGTTCGGCGTGAGCGTGCTCGTCGGGATCGTGTTCGGCGTCTGGCCGGCTCGCAAAGCGTCGCGCCTGCGTCCGCTCGAAGCGCTCCGCTTCGAATGACGCTTTCTCGTGGCCGCCCAGACGGTGTCCGCGAGTGCGCCAGGCCGAGATCCGTGATGCCCGGTATCTTCGCCATCGCATCGACGATCTGCGCGGCCTTGGTCTCGTTCACCTTGAGGTCCGGACCGCTGACCTCGACAGGCCGTCGCCGTCCATCCGGGCGACGACCTGCCCCAATCGGACACGATCCCCTTCGTCGACGCGGATCGCCGCGATCCGGCCCGCGAACTTCGTCGCAACCTCGACCTGGACGGCCTCGAGCCGACCGTGGCTCACGACGATGCTCCCCGGAAGCGAGGCGCTATGGCGCTCATGCCACACCCAGGCGCCGACGACGGCGAGCGCGACCGCGACCGCGGCCGCCGACGCAACCAGCCTTCTCGGTGCAGGCATTTTCCGAGCGCTCGTCACCACCGGACCTCTCACTCCCATGCGTGCATGCGAGGTACCGACGACGACCGCGGCTGCGAGGTACCGTTCTTGCTCGCCGCTGGTCCATGGCCGCGACTGCAATCGATCTCGGAACCTCGGCCGCCGCCCCGGGGGATGCTCGCCCTGTCGTCGACCTCGACGATGGGCCGACCGACGATCCTCTCGAGCGCATCCGGGCGGCGGTCCTCGATCTTCGCAAGACCCTCGGCAAGCCCGATACGGAGCTCGCAGGGCGGCGGGTAGAGTCCTTCAAGCGCGCGCTCTCCACGGGGGGAGCTGGGCAGTAGCTCACTCGACAAGCCCGCGAGGCCACACCCGTCTTTCCGCTCACCGACTTCGTCGACCATTGCGATCGCGGCACAAGGAGCTCCGGTCGCCCATCCGCCGAGCGCACCTGAAACATGGCGCTACTCCGCCGCGTGCCTCCTCGAGGCTGTCGCGAGGTCTCGCTCGACGTCGACCACGCGCAGGGTGGTGCGCACGAGGGCGTCGGCGCTCAGGCTGATCGAGTCGATGCCCTGCTCGACGAGGAACGCCGCGAAGTCCGGGTAGTCGCTCGGCGCCTGGCCGCAGATGCCCGCCTTCCGGCCAGCGGCATGCGCCGCAGCGATCAGGCGGGCGCAGGACCACTTGACCGCTTCGTTGCGCTCGTCGAACAGCGGCGCCACCGTCGTCGAGTCCCGGTCGACACCGAGCGTGAGCTGCGTGAGGTCGTTCGAGCCAATCGAGAAGCCGTCGAAGATCTTCGCGAACCGCTCGGCGAGGAGGATGTTCGAGGGAATCTCGGCCATCACGTACACCTCCAGCCCGTTCGCGCCGCGCACCAGCCCCCCCTCGTGCATCGCCTCGAGGACGCGCTCGCCCTCCTCGGGGGTGCGGCAGAAGGGAATCATCACCTTCAGGTTCGTCAGGCCGAAGGTCTCGCGCACGCGCTTGACGGCGGCGCACTCGAGCAAGAACCCCTCCTTGTACTTGGGATGGTAGTAGCGGCTCGCCCCGCGCCAGCCGAGCATCGGGTTCTGTTCGGTGGGCTCGAACGCCGCCCCACCCACGAGCTTCGCGTACTCGTTGGTCTTGAAGTCGCTGAAGCGCAGGACGACAGGCCGCGGGTGGAACGCGGCCGCGATGGTGCCGATACCCTGCGCGAGTCGGTCCACGAAGTAGGCAGTCTTGTCGGGATATCCGGCCGTGAGCGCGTCGACCTGCCGCTGGACCCTGGCCGGCAGCGACGCGTAGCGCGTGAGGGCCAGCGGGTGGACGCCCACCCAGCTCGCGAAGACCAGCTCCATGGGCGCGAGCCCGACGCCGTCGCTGGGCAATAGCGACTGTCGCAGCGCGTGCTCGGGGTCTCCTACGTTGAGCAGAATGCTCGTGCGAGGTCGCGCGAGCGTCGTGGGATCGATCTCCTGCACCTCGAAGGGCACCGCACCGCGGTAAACGCGCCCCGTCTCTCCTTCCGCGCACGAGAGCGTCACGAGGCTCCGTTCGTCGAGAGTCGAGGTCGCCGCGACCGCGCCGACGATCGCCGGGACGCCGAGCTCCCGGGCGACGATCGCCGCGTGCGACGTCCGCCCTCCGTGGTCGGTGACGATGCCCGCCGCGGTCTTCATGATGGGCTCCCAGTCCGGGTCCGTGATCTCGGTGACGAGCACCTCGCCGGGGAGAAACTCGCTCGCCTGGCGCGGATCGTGGAGCACGCGCACGCGACCTTGGACAACGCCGTCGCCGACGGCAAGACCCTGGACGATAGGGGCAGCGCTCCCTTTCATCGTGCAGAGGTGAAGCTTCGGATGCGCCGAGCGGCTGTGGACCGTCTCGGGGCGTGCCTGCACGACATAGAGCGCGCCGGTCAGCCCGTCCTTGGCCCACTCGATGTCCATGGGCACATCGGCGGAGCATCGCTTCGAGTAGTGGTCCTCGATCTTCGCCGCCCATCGCGCGAGCGTCAGCACGTCCTTGTCCGAGAGCGAGAATCGCTGGCGATCCTCGTCGGGTACTGGCTCGCTGCGCACTTGCTTGTGACCTTGATCGTCGTAGACGAGCCGTACCTCCTTGCTGCCTAGCTTCTTCCTCACGAGCGGCGCACACCCCGCCTTGAGCGTCGCCTTGTGCACCAGGAACTGGTCCGGAAGGACACGCCCCTGCACCACGCTCTCCCCGAGCCCCCAGCTCGAAGTGACGAGGATGACACCGCGGTGACTGGTCTCCGGATCGAGGGTGAAGATGACTCCGGCGCTCGCCTTGTCCGAGCGCACCATCTTCTGAACGCCGACGGAGAGCGCGACGGCCTCGTGATCGAAGCCCATGTCGATTCGGTAGCGGATGGCTCGCGGCGTGAAGAGACTCGCGAACGCGTTCTTGACGGCAGCGATCACGAATGGGGCTCCACGAACGTTGAGATAGCTCTCTTGCTGCCCCGCACGGCTCGCGCTCAGGAGATCCTCGGGCGTCGCGGACGATCGCACCGCGACGTCGGTGGCCTCCTCGCCGTAGTGGCGCGACAGGCTCGCGTACTCCTGCACGATCTCGGCTTCGATCTCCGCGGGGAGCGGGGCACACGTGATCGCCATACGGATGCGCCCGGAGCAGCGCGCCAGGTCGTCGCCGCTCGTGGGCGAGAGAGTCGAGAGCTCGTCCTTCACGAGGGCGTCGGCGTGCGTACTACGCATCAGCGCACGAAATGCGTCCGCCGTGACCGCGAACCCGTCGGGCACGTGAACCCCGAGCGGCACGAGCTCCCGCAGTAATTCACCGAGCGAGGCATTCTTCCCACCGACTGTGCTCACGTCGCCAAGCGCGACATCTCCCAGCGGACGAATCCAGATCATGGCAGCTCCCGTCGGCGGTCGACGCACGCGTCGTGCCTGCGCGTGGCCCATGCATCGGGGCGGACGAATGGCCTTTGCTCTGGAGGCTTCAGCGGCGCAGCGGGAACCGAGGCCGCTCCGGCAGCGATGCGAGCGGCGTCCCTGAACGCCGTGCGCGAAAGCAGGCCACGCGGCTCGCATCGTGCATCCGTGGGGCGCATCCACCGCCATGCGACTCGGGAGGAAATATGGGCTCGACCGTGCGAGAGTACATGAACCCACAGCTCGTCTACGTCTGCGTGGGCGTGCGCCCGCGCTTCGCGCGTCAGCACATCCTCGACTTCGGCGTCACCGCTGTCCCCATTCTCGATGACGACTACCGTCCCGTGGGGATGCTCTCGCTGCGTGACCTCCTCGACCCCGTGCGACGCGAATCGGGAGCCACCGGCCCCGTGCACGCGGTCACGGTCGACGACCCGCTCGCGGCCGCGGCGCACAAGCTCGCCGAGCACGACCTCCACCATCTGGTAGTCGTCGACACCGAAGGGCGCGCCGTCGGGATGCTCTCGTCGCTCGACATCCTCCGTGGGCTCATTGGCCTCGAGCCCAAGCACCCCGTCACAATCGACGCATTCGGCCACACGCGTGTCGACGCCAATGCGCTGGACTCACTGAGCAGTTGAGTCGTGGCGGAGCCCTCATGGAGCGACGGTTCGAGAATCACGCTCGCGATACTCGGTGATTCACCATGCCGGTTTGCCCGAATGCACGTTTCCGTCGTCGATGCGCACGAACACCGGCACGAAACTTGATGCGCTGGGAGCATGGGAACCAACAAGATGAAGCAGACCCTGTCGCTCGCCCAGCTTGCGCAGCTGCGTCACGCGCTCGAAGCTCGGAAGGCGCAGCTTGTGCGGTCGCAGGAGCGTCGTGAGGCGGAAGCGGCTCGAGGGCCAGCCGAGGAGGGAGACGTCGCGGACGTGGCCGAAGGGGTCATCGAAGACCGTGAGCGCGCCGCCCTCGAGGGGCACGCTCGCGTCGAGCTGCAGGAGATCGAGCGCGCGCTCGCACGGCTCGACGCGGGCACGTATGGCCTCAGCGAAGCGAGTGGGCGGCCCATTCCGTTCGAGCGCCTGAAGGCCATCCCATGGGCTCGCTATGACTCTGCCGAGGCCGAAAGGATCGAGCCTCGGGAGGAGGGGGAGCATGGGGCGTTCGACCGCTGAGGTTCACGGTCAACGATCCCGTGGCGGATTGCCGGCCCTGGCTCTCAGCTCTCTTGGGTCGCGGCAGCGTGTGCCGGCGATCACGCCACAGTCGGTTTGAGGACACGCAACCGGACAGGCGAGGACCGCCATGTACAAAACCACCTCAGGCATCTTCAAACGTGTCCTCGTCGCGATCGACTTCGGCGAGCCATCAACCCGCGCGGTGGACGTGGCTGTCGCCCTCGCTTCGACGTTCGAGGCGGAGCTGCTCGTCATGCACGCGTACTGGTTTCCGCCGGTCGCGTACTCTGGGTTCACTGACGGGATTGCGTGGCAAGCCACCGACCTGATGGAGCAGGACGCGAAGACGTTCGACGCCGCGCTGGCCGGCGTGAGAGCGCGTCATCCGCGAACGGAAGGGGTCCTGCTGACGGGAGAGCCGTCGGCCATGATCCTGCAAGCGGCGAAAGAGGGCGGCGCAGACGTCATCGTGCTCGGAACCCACGGTCGCCGCGGGCTCTCGCGCGTATTTCTCGGGAGCGTGGCGGAGAAGGTCGTCCGGCTGTCGCCCGTTCCGGTCTTGACCATTCCGGGCCACGCAGACGCGGCGGCAAAGAGCCGCGCGCAGTCGGACGTCGCAGCTCCGCTCGAGCCGCGCCGAGCTCAGAGCCCGAAGGGATAGGTGTCGAGATTTCTATCGGTGGACTTCCCTCGGCTGAACTTGGGCGGGGGAAGCACCACAGCGTGCAGCCCGATGTCCAGCCGAGCCATGCTCAGTACCGATCCGGTACCGCGACGACCTCGCGAATGTCGGGCTGTATCGTGATCTCAATCCTGCGATTCTTCCCGCGCTCGGTGGCGGTGCCATTGGGCGCGACCGGGTCGAACTCGCCGTACCCCGCGGCTGACAGCAGCGTTGGCTTGAGCCCCCCTGAAACCACGAGAAAGTGGACGACCTGGACCGCGCGCGCCGTCGACAGCTCCCAGTTGGACGGAAATCGAGGAGTCTGGATCGTCATCGTGTCGGTATGACCGGAGACCTGAAACTTTCTTCCAGGAACGCTCGCAAGCACGCTCGCGAGCGCGGCGAGCGTCTTCTTGCCCGCGGGCTTGAGCTCGACGCTTCCGGAGTCGAAGAGGACGTCGTTCGGGAGACGCAAGACCATGCGGCCCGCGCGGACGACGATGCTGAGGTCGCCCGTGTCGACGACGCTCTTCAGCTGCATGGCCAGGCGCTTGTAGAGGGTCTCGTTCTCGCCGGTACGCTGGAGCTCTCCGCGTAGCGTGTCGCTGAGGACCGTCTTCTCGTCCACCTTCTGCAGCAGCTCCTTCTCGTGCGCATCCGCCGCCACGAGCCGCGCCTCTGCGGCCTGGAGGCCGCGGTTCAGGTTCTCGGCGCGGTCGTGCTCCGTGTTCGCGCGAGCCTCGGCCTGCCGCAGCGTTTGCGCGCACTGGGCCTGTGCTTCGCCCGCGCTCTTCAGTGCGGCGTCGTACTTCCCCTGCGGCACGCACGCGCAAGCCGTCAGAATCAGGGCTGTCATGGCCGCGTGGAGCCTAGGGGTCGTCGTTCGCATGGTACGCCCGGCCGTGCGAGCCTCGTGCCACGACGACCGGGGCGTCGACGTCGTGCCGCGCGCGCGTTCGCGCGGATCCTTCCTCGCGCGTGCTTCGCGCGCGAGCGCACGAACTGCGCCCGGCTCGGCTCGAAGGGTCTTACTTGCGGCGCGGGACCTCGCGCAGATCGCCCCTGGATCGCCGGCGAGCACCGGAGCGCGCGGTCGACGACCGGGCACACGGGTTGCTCCACTGGCGTATGTACCCATGGCCAGCACTTCGAACGTTCGAGCTGCGTGACGTGCCATGCGAGCGACACCGCGACGCGCGTGCCTCCTCTTGGCCCTCCTTGCCGCGGGCCTCGTCACGCGGAGCGCGGCCGCGCAGTGTGGCGCGAACCACTCGACCTGCGATGCATGCCATGACGGCGTTCTGGCGTCCGCACCGAGTCATCAAGGCTGGCACGACGACCACGTGTTTGCGGACCTCTGCGTGGCCTGTCACGGCGGGCATGGCGACGAGACCGACGAGGCCGGTGCGCACGTAGGTCTCCTCCGTCCGCTCGCTGAGACAGACGAGCAGTGCGGCTTGTGTCATGGCGCGAGCACGCCCTCGTTCCTCGCACGCTACCGCGCCCGCGGGCCGGCTCCCGACGCAGGCGGAGACAGACCTGCGCGCGGCGGGGCAGACAGCTCGACCCGACCGCCATCGGCGTCGCCCACGCGCGCGACCTCGCGCCACGGCGACGTCGGCCGGAATGTGGCGATGACCCTCGTCGTCGTCCTGTTCGGCGCTGCAGCGGCGCTCTACGTGCTCCGCAGCGAGCGTGCCGCGGCTCGCGCCGCCGAGGGTCCGGTCGCATGAACGGGAGAGACCTGATGCACTTCCCGCTTCGTCGTCCCTGGTCACCGTACGCCGCGGGTCTCGGCCTCGGCATCGTCGTCACGCTGTCCGTTGCGGTCTTCGGCCACCGACTGAGCGGAGCTGGTGCCTACCAGCATCTGTCTGCCTACGTGGGCCGGTCGTTCGACCCCGCGTCGATCTACTGGCGCTACGTCATCCCGACCGGTCTGACCTGGGACGTGCTCGTCCTCCTCGGCTCGATCACGGGCGCCTTCGTCGCCGCGACGCTCGGAGGGGAGTTCCGGTTGCGGACGGTTCCCGACCGCCAGTGGGGCGACGCGTTCGGGCCGAGTGTCGCCCGACGGTGGCTCCTGGCGTTCCTCGGAGCTTTCTTGACGGAGCTCGGCGGCGGCATCTCGGGCGGGTGCACGGCGAGCCTCGCGGTGTCGGGTGGAGCGGTACTCAGCCCTGCCGCGTTCATCTTCATGGCGGGCATGTTCGCAAGCGGCATCCCGACCGCGCTGTTCATCTACCGAAAGGACAAATCATGAGCGCATCGGCGAGCACGGTCGCACCGCTGGCGATCGGCTTCTTCTTCGGAGGGTGCCTGCAGAAGGCCGGGCTCGCTCATTACGATCGCATCGTGAACGTGTTCCGGCTCCGTGACTTCTCCGTGCTCAAGTTTCTGCTGACGGCGCTCGTCACCGCCGCCATCGGCATCCGGGCGCTGCAGAGCCTCGGGCTGGCGTCGACCGTGCCGATCCCGAGCACGTACGTCGTCGGGAATCTGCTCGGCGGGCTGATCTTCGGCGTGGGAATGGCGCTCTCGGGGTTTTGCCCCGGGACGGTCGCCGCCGGCGCGGGGGAAGGACGGCTCGATTACGTGCTTCCGGGCGGCCTCGGCCTCTATACGGGCGCCGTCGTCTACGGCCTCGCGTATCCGCGCGTCATGCCTGCGCTGTCGGGATGGGCGCGAGCTGGGGACGTGACGCTCGCGGACTGGTTGCGCGTCGAGCCATGGCTCGTGATCGTCCTCTTCGTGGAGGTGGCTCTCATCACCTTCTACGTCCTCGAGCGCGCGCGAGGCTTCGCCACGGCTCAGGGTACGATGGGCGCTCGAAGCAGGGCTCCCACGAGGTAGCCGATCAGGGCGCTCGCGGTGCCGATCGCGGAGAGCTCGAGGCCGCTCTTCACGGGGTGCCCGATCGTCACCGTTGCCTTGTACACGCCGAGCGCGAACAGGGCCGCCGCAGCCAGCCCGACGGCGGCCCAAGCGGCCGCCACGACCGGCAGCACCAGAAACGGGCCAAGCGGCAGGAGAGATCCGACCACGGTCGCCGCGCCGACGATCGCCGCCGAGCGAAGGCTATCGGCACGGTCGATCTCCGTGAGATGGTGCTCCTCCATCATCATGATCGCGACCCAGACATCCTTGTGGCTCGTGATGGTCTCGACGATCCGCTCGAGCAACTCGCCGTCGAAGCCCTTGCGCGCGTAGATCTCGCGGATCTCGCTGCGCTCGATCTGAGGCATGGCCTCGATGTGACGGTATTCTCTCTCCCTCTCGCTCCGGAAGAGGTCGCCCGCCGCGCGCGTCGACGTGTACCCGACCGCAGCCATGGACACCGCGTTGGACAGCGCACCGGCGAGACCTGCGACGAGGACGACGTGCGCGCTTCCTGTGGCCGCGACGACTCCGAGCACCATTCCGAGGACGTTGACGACGCCGTCCTGCCCTCCAAGGACCACGTCTGTGAGCCTCGAGCGACTCCGGTGCGCGTCGACGAACGGAGGGTTCCGCGGGTGGACCTCGATCGCGGGGGGTGGCTGCATGACCCTAGCAGAGCAGTTTGCGTGCCATGTGCAGGTGTAACCGTCGCGATCGCCGGCGTGTGTGAGCCGCCGTGCGGCCGCGGTGTGGCAGAACGCTCGTCGTTCAAGTATGGAAGCCAGGTGAAGGCTCTCTGCGTCGGAGGCGGCCGTGCCGAAGTCCGCGAGGTCGCGGAGCCTCGTGCGGACGGCGACGCGCTCGTCCGCGTGACGCTCTCCGGCGTCTGCAACACCGACCTGGAGATCGCTCGCGGCTACGCAGGCTTCACCGGCACGATCGGCCACGAGTTCGTCGGCGTCGTGGAGGATCCCGGGAGCGGGGCGCTCGCGCGCGGCGCGCGCGTCGTCGGCGAGATCAACGCGGGGTGCGGGGCGTGCGCCCGGTGCGTCGCCGGCGATTCGCGGCACTGCCCGACGCGTACGGTGCTGGGCATCGTCGGTCGCGACGGTGCGCACGCGGAGCTCCTGCGACTGCCGGCGCGAAACCTCCTCCAGGTGCCGGAGAGCGTGCCGGATCGACATGCCGTCTTCGCCGAGCCACTCGCCGCCGCCTGCGGGGTCCTCGAGCGCGCTCCCTGGGCGGCATCCTCGCGCGTGGCCGTCATCGGTGACGGAAAGCTCGGGCTCCTTTGCGCGCAGGTACTCAAGGACGCCGGTGCGAGCGTTGTCCTCATCGGCAAGCACGCGGAGAAGACGCGGATCGCAGAGGCGCGCGGCATCGAGATCGTCGGTGTGGACGAGGCCAGGAGCCGCGGTCGCGCGTTCGACGTGGCCGTCGAGGCCTCGGGTGGAGGCTCGGGCTTCGTGCTCGCGCTGGACGTGCTCGAGCCGCAAGGCACGCTCGTGCTCAAGTCGACGTTCCACGGCGGCACGCCGATGGATGCGGCCCGTATCGTGGTCGACGAGATCCGGGTGATCGGCTCGCGCTGCGGTCGGCTCGCTCCTGCCCTCGCGTTACTGTCGCGCGGCGCCGTGGACGTGGAGAGCCTCATTTCAGAACACGTGTCGCTCGCACGGGGCGACGAGGCGATGGAGCTCGCGGCGCGCCCTGGCGTGCTGAAGGTGCTGCTCACTCCTCCGTGATCTCGTCCCACCGCGGTTGTCGTGGTGGACGACGATTGGCACGACGACGGACTCCGTGAGAGGTTCCTCGAGCGCTCGAGGAGACAGGCAACCCGAGGATCGGCGGTCACCCTCGGCGACACGATGGATCGGCTCTTCCGCGGCAGGGACGAGCTGGGCTCGCGCGCTGCCGCTCGCGACGACGAGCGCCAGCGTCAGGCCGAGCGTGAGCGTTCGTCTAGCGATCGAAGCGAACACGGATCGTCACCGTCCCTGCGAGGGCCTGGCCGGAGCGGTCGAGCGCCGGCGCCCAGCGCTTATGCAAGGCGCACTCTCGAGCTTCCCGGCCGAACCCGTGGCCCGGGTCCGTCACGATCTCGACGGCCTTGACGTTCCCTCCCGCATCGATCGAAGCGCGAATCGTCGAGATCGCGGCGTCGATGTGGTCCGAGTCCGCCTCCGCAGGGAATGGGCAGTTCCACGTCGTTCCGTCCACGATCGACGGGATACGCGAGCGATCGGGCGCGGCTTTCGCGTTGTCCGCTCGGGTCGGTCTCGGCGTCGCGGTCGTTGCCGGCGTCTCAACGACACGGACCGTCCGCGCGCTCGCTCCGCCTGGTGACATGCGTCCCCCGCGGCTCGTGGATGCACCTCCGACGATGAAGCCGTCCCCCGTGAGATCGAGCGGCTCGTTCGGATCACTCGCCCTCACGAGCACCTCCGCCGCACGGACCGGAGGCGAGGCTGCCCGCAGTGCCGCGGCGGTCGCGCCTCTCTCCTCCGGCAGCGGCGGCGGCTCGTGTGGCTCCGGCCGAGGAGCCGGAGATGGCTTCGGGGGCTCCACGTCGAACACCTCTGTCGCCACGATCGCCCTGGCTGTACCGGAAGCGGCCGAAGGAGACTCACGATCAGGGCCGCATGCACGAGCGCGGCTACGGTGAGCTCTGGCACGAGAGAGTGCCGGTCGCGCCGAAACGCCTCGACCTGGTCGCTCAGCGAGTCTCGTGCGACGGCCATCTCTCAGCGCTGCTCGACTGGCGGCGACCGATCGGGAACCATACCGAACCCGACCCTTGAAACGCCGGCTCGCCGGAGGAGGTCCAGCACCTGCATCACTCGCCTGTGCTCGACCAAGCGAGGAGGCCGATGAATGGCGGGTTGTTTCCCACGGTCCGAGCAACAGCAAGTGTCGTTCCACGTGGGCACGCTTCGGCCCCCGTCGCTACGGCCATGGCCTCCGTGACAGCGTTTCCCCCGTTGCGCGCTCTTCGAGCCCAGCCACGACGACGACGGCGGCGACGCTGGGCGACATCGACAGTCGCGTCCTCGCCCGTTCGAACTCGCCGAGCGACAGACGACGCCGGAGGTCGAGCGCAAGAGTCGTGATGTCCTCGCGCTTCGACCAGAGTGCGCGAGCACGGTCGATCATGATCGCGAGTGAAACGATGATCAGGCCGGCCAGGAGCCAGATCACCCACATGGTGCCGGCGCGCACGAGGAGGTCCTTGAGTTACTCAACGCTCGCGTCAACGCGCTTCGCCCACACGAAGCTCCGCCACCCTTGGCAACGCGAGAGTCGCCGTCAGCGCGCGCGCTCGGAGAAGCTCGGCGGGACCGGGAGCGGGAAGCCGACCGCGTCCATCGGGAGCACGGTGACGGCCAGAGAGCCGGGCCCGCCGTAGAGGTAGACGCCCGGCGACAACGGCTGGCGGTAGACGTACTCCACAGGCAACGCGCGGCGGAGATACTCCTCGAGCCGCACCGCCTCGTCGGGGACCGCACCGTGGGCGACCCCGAGCCAGACTCGCTTGGACCTGCCGGCGGCCTTGATTGCGCACTTGCCCAGCTCGACGACCCGGTCAGCGCTCCCCGAGATCCGCCCGACGCTCTTCACGTCACCGTCGACGAAGCCAACCACCGGCTTCACGTTCAGAGCGTCCGCGATCCACGCCTTGAGAAACGTCGCGCGTCCCCCACGCACGAGGTTGTCGAGCGTCGCCGGTGTCCATATGCAGCAGCCGCGCCGTGCGATCGCCTCGAGCGTCTCCGCGACGAGCTGCGCCGGCTGGCCTTCCTTCGCAGCCTCGGCCGCTGCCATAGCGAGGAGCCCGGTCGCGGTATCGGTCATCATCGAGTCGATGACGAAGATCCGGATCCGCTCGTTCGGCATGCGTTCGCGGACTGCCTTCGCCGCGGCCGTCGCAGCAGAATGCGACTTGATGAGCTTGCGCGAGCTCAGCACGGCGAGGATCTCCGGGTCGTCACGCACCGCGAGCGAGAAGATCCCGACAAACTCAGCGGCAGAGGTGCCCACGGCGTAGGGGAACGTCTTGGCGTCGCGCACCCACGTGTCGACGTCCCGCAGCGCGATCGGGTCACGCCCGTCCTTGGCCACGCCGTCTACCATGATATAAAGCGGGGCCACCTCGATGCGGTAGTGCTCGACGACGGCCCGCGTGAGGTTGGCCGCTGGGTTGACGACGACGCGCATCGGCGCAGAGCCTAGCAGGCGCGCCTGCCTGGCGGGCGTGGGCTCTAGGGCGCGGCGCTGGCGACTGTCAGCACCTTGACCGTGTTGTCGTTGTCGTCGTTGAAGTAGAGGAGGCTGCTCGCCGCCGTCGTGCCCGTCGCGGCAATTCCGAATATGGCGCCGGCCATCCCCGTGTCGACGTTCTGAGTCGCCACCACGTTCTTGGTCACCGGCGAGATCTCGAGGAGCAAGTTCGTACCGTTCGGGTCGAGCGTGTTCCCCACGACGATGTCGCCGTTGAATATCTGCGCGGAGCTGATGGGACCGTTCAGCGGGGCCCCCGCGAACACGACGGACGCCGAGGTGGCCGACGGGCCGGAGAACGTGCCGTCGGCGGCGAGGGTGATCGCGCCGGCCGTGAGCGTGCTGTAGCCCGCAAACGCAAGGAGACGATTCTGATTCGAGTCGACGGCGTAGAGCGTGTCGCTCGTCGCGTCGTAGGTCAGGCCGGACACGCCGAGGATGTTGCCGGCGACGGCCCCGGCGTTCTCGGTGAAGCCCGAGACGATGGTCTCGTAGGTGAACGGGCTTCCCAGGTTCACGCGTACGATCGTCCCGGACGTGGCGTTGGACGTGATGAACGAGGCCGCCCCGCTGCCGAGCGCCGGCGCAAACGCTTCTCCCCAGGGACCGGACCACGGGCCGCCCGAAAGCGTCGATTCCAGCGTGCTGGCCGGGCTGTAGAATGGCGCCAGGTTGGACGAATACGCCGCGGCCCACGGGGCGTCGCCGCCGCCGAGGGCGAGCGCCGCGCAGCCCTTGAGGTTCGGGTCCTGCACGAAGCGGGTCGGGCTCGATCCGTGGCCGGGATGCAGCACCTCGATGGTCGTGCCTGCGCCCCGGGCGTTCGCCGCATTGTTGAAGTTGCAGACGATGAGGTCGCCAGCGGTGATCAGGCCGCTCGTTGCCGTCGCGATCGCGAGGCCGTACGGGTTCTGATCGCCGTTCATCGGATCGATCGTCGAGCCAATCGTCGTTACCACGAGCGAGCCGAGGAAGGCGCCTGCGGAGCTCGAAGAGCTCGTGGATGCCAGGCTGGTCGATGACGTCGTGGTGCTCGATGAGCCGTTCGAGCTCGAAGACGCGCTCGTGCTGGAGGACGTGAAGCTCGCCGAGCTCGACGTCGAAGGAGAGCTGGAGGCGCCGGAGCCGCGGGTGGTCGACGTGCTGCTGCCGCTGGTCGCCGAGGTTTGACGGGAGGTCGCACTCGAGCCGCCAGCGCTCGGCGCGTTGTTGCTCGAGCTGCATGCGCCCGCGACGAGCGGAAGGACGAGGAGCACGGAGGTGGATGATGAAAAAGAAGTGCGGCCAAGCATCGGAGTTCCTTTCGGAGAGGGTGCTGGCAGTCCATACGGTGGGGAAGGCCTTGCGAGCAGCTCGCTCCAGGGCAATGGGCGTTGCCGGCTCAGAAATGCACTCCCGTCCTCGTGCGTCGGCGGCACGTCTCCTCCGCGCTCGGAACGCCTCGCGCCGGGCTGGAACGGAGGTTACTGCCCGGAGGGAGACGAACGGGGAAGACACCCCTCGCCAAGCTGGCAACGAGTGTGTCGCTCGCGGCAAGGGGTCGCCAAGCTCGAGTCCGCTAGTGTCCTCGCCGGTTGAGATGATCGACGTGGTCGTGACGACCATACCGAGCGATGGGCTCACTGAAGTGGAGTGTCGATGGCAACCGACCCGTTGAGCGAGGTTCGACTGGGCGATCTCACAACGTTCCTTGCGGTGATGCGGAGTGACTCGATGAGCGCAGCCGCCCGCGAGCTCCGCGTGACGACCTCGCAGGTCAGCAAGGCGATGGTGCGCCTCGAGAGTCAGTTCGGTGTCCGCCTCCTCGCTCGAACCTCGCGCGGAGTCGTTCTGAGCGAAGCTGGACGGCGGGCGATGCCGCACATCGAGCAGGCGCTCAAGCGGCTCCGGCTGGTCGGAGCATGCTCGGATCGGCCCCACCTGAGCATCGCCGCTCCGTCGTCACTCATCGACGCCTTCCTGCCGGCAATCGCGGCTGCGACTCCGGAGTTCTACGTGCGCGGGATGGTGCTTCCGAATGCCCTCCTCTTCGCGGACGCGACGGCGGGGGGGTTCGACGCGACGCTGATGACGTCCGACGTCGAGCGGCTCCCGTCGTCGTGGGCGAGCGTCGTTGTCGGCGAGCTCCGCCAGGCGCTGTTCGCCTCTCCGACGACCGCCGGGATGCTCGGGCCTGAGCCCGTGCCGAGGCGCAGGGTCGAGGCGATGCCGTTCGTCGTCCCGATGTACTCCGGAAGGGGCCACTTCGTCGCGGTCGAGGACGACTGTCCACTCCCGTTTCGCGACCGTATCGTGGGGCATGAGGCCGAGACGATAAGCCTTGCTCTCGGGCTGGCCGCGGAGACGGCGCAGGTGGTCTTCGGTCCAGTCGTCGCTGCTCACGAGCATCTCCGGACTGGACGCCTCGTGGAGGTGCGTGTTCAAGACTGGGAATCGCGCGACACCCTCTACCTCGCATGCAACGGCGAGCGAATACTCTCCCGCATACAACAGGCGATGGTGCGCGCGGTCCGCGCCGTCCTTCGCGAGAGAGACGCGCCCAAGAGCCGAAGCTCGCGACCTCCCGCGGGACCGCCGGAGAGCGTGCGCGGAGCGCGGAAGCGCACATCGACGTGACGCGGTCGCTCGCACGCGCTCTCGTCGTGCGACGGAAGCAGCCTCTTCGGCTGCGCGTCAATGTGAGCGGGCGCCAGCGTCACGACGATCAACGCCCCGCGTCTATTCGGCCGGTACAAGGTGTGGGTCGCTCGCGACTCGCGCCGCAGCTGGCGCTGCCCGGCGGCGGCGCAGCAACGCGTCGAGCGACCAAGGGCCGGGACCCACGATCAGGAGGAAGATGCAGCTGAGTATCTGCGCGTAGTCCGAGCGTGTCTCATGCATCACCGCCCAGAAGCCGACCTTCGGGAGGGCCGGCGGGAGTGGCAGCGGAGACGTCCCGAGATAAAGCGCGACCTTCGTCGTGAGGATTGCGACCACCATCTCGATGATGAAAGGGATCGCGATGACGCGCGTGAACAAGCCGGTGATCAACAGGACGCCGCCGACGATCTCCAGGCCGCCGACGAAGTTGGCGGTTAGCTCGGGCAGAGGAATGCCGATCTTGGTGAAGCGTCCGACGCCCTGGTTCGCATAGACGAACTTGAGGATACCCTCGGACAGAAACACACCGCCTGCCATCAGGCGCATGATGATGGTGGACCGAGGAGCGGTGGGTGGTGGGTTGAACAGGAGGTCGATGAGGTGTTGTACGGTCTTCATGCTTCTGCAAACGCTCGACTCCGTGATTGGTTCCCTCGCGCGTCGCTCGCGACGTTCCACTTGCGGAAGCTGCGGAGCTCTTAGCCGCCCGCGATCTTGGCGCCGAGCGTGAGGAGCTCCTGCTCGTTCAGGTCGGAGACAAGCGAATAGCCGAGGTCGCCGTCGCGCCAGGCGAGGACATTGAAGCCGTGCGTCGTCCGCTCGACGGCGCGAACATGGCCGAGCTGGACGGTAGGCACGCCGGACCACGGGAGCCCCTCCGCCCGGTACACGAGGAGCGTGATGACGTGAAGTCGTCGCTCGTAGATGTACGCAGCAGCCTTCCGGTCGATGAAGTATGCGACTGCGCCGCCGGTCAACGGGAAGTCGTCGTCGCCTCCGAAGGCGACCACCGGAGCGAAGTCGACCTTGCCCTCGAACCATGGTTTCACTCGGTGCACGCCGCCGCCCTCCACATCGAGCGGGTGCGTGCTGTAGAGAACACGCAAGTGATCGTTCACGGCTTCGGCGAGCATGGCGTCGGGCTCACGGGGCCTCGACACGAAGAGCACGGCGGCGACGAGCGCGGCGGCCGCGCCCAACGACACCATCGGCCACGTGCGGAACCTGCGCGCGGGCCCTCGACCTTCGCGAGCGACGCGTTGCTCGATGGACCTCCGGAGGGATGCCGGGGCTTGCCGCTTCGGAAGGCGTCCTTCCAGGGCCGCCGAGAGCTCGCGATCTGCCGCGTCTTCGCGACGGCACGCGTCGCACCCCGACAGATGCGAGGTAACGCGCGCCGCGAGATCCGCCGTCAGAGCTCCACGCCGATGGTCGAGAAGGAGGTCTCGTGCTTCCGTGCAGTCCATGGCGTCCTAGTCCTTGTAGTCCCGCAGGCGCTCGCGCAGCGACTCGCGCGCGCGCGATAGCCGTGACTTTACCGTCCCCACCGGGCAGCCGAGGATCTCCGCGACCTCGTCGCCGCTGAACCCGTCGAGGTCCAGCAAGATGATCGTGCGCGCATCCACCGTCAGGGACGCGAGCGCGACCTCGATGTCTGCGGCCACGACGCCACGGAGCCGCTCGAGCTCTGCGTCTCCGCGCACGGGCTCGCGATTGGACGCGGAGTCCACGACGTCCAGGTCGTCGCCCGAGCTTCCTCGCACGGGGTTCGTTCGGGCACGCCGGTACGAATCGATGTGTGCGTTGCGAAGGATGCGAAAGAGCCAAGCCCGAAGGTTCGTGTCCGCCGTGAACGACGACCACCCTGCGAGCGCGCGTGCATAGGTCTCTTGCACCAGATCCTCCGCATCGTCGTCTCGCCCGGCGAGACGTCGGGCGACCCGGTACAACGCGTCGAGGTGATCCAGCGCCGAGGGCGGGAGCGAGGCGGCGTTCCTTCCGGACACCGCCACCGGATAGCAGACGGTCGTCTCCACTGCATCGGCATTTGGCTCCATGATGAGCGTGCTGGGTTTGCGAGCCCGAAGGTCCGGCTCCGCGACCGTAACGAACGAGTGCTGGAAAAGGTTCGCCGTTTAATGCGCCGAGCTTTTCGCGAGAGGGTTTGGAACGAAACCGAGCCGAGCCGTTGCGAGAGGTCGTCCACGGTCCCGAAGGACGAAGCCGACGCAATCCTCCGTTGGGCCGTGTGCAGAGCTGTCGAGCACTGACGACTTGCGTGTTATCGCGCGTCGCAGGTGGAGCCGTTCGACCCTGCGAGCAGCGCTCGGTCCGAGAACCCACCTCGACGCGCCTTCAGCGACATGCCGAGCGCGGAGACATTTCTCGCCGCCGGAAGGTGACCATGGTCGCCAGGTTGGAGTGTGGTGAGATTCGGGTCTGCATCCTCCGAGCGACCCTCCCACCGTGCCATCTCACCGGGAGCAGCTTCGTCGTGAGGTAAGTACGACGTGACCTCGACGGCCGTATTCGCTTGTAAGCCTCGTGCGGTTCGGCGGCTCTCGCCCCCAAGTCTAGTGTCGAGCGTTGCGGACACGCCCCGCCCGGCGGAACCTGAAGCAGGGCTCCGGACTCTCTCACTGCCCTGGCGCGCCGTCCGGCCAGCCGCGGACGAGGACGGTCTCGAGCGCCTCGCGAATGGCCCGTTGTTCGCGCTGCTTCACCCGCTCCGCGTGGCAGAGCAGGTAGAGCGATTCGCGGACGTCCCAGCCCTGCACCGGCACCTCGACGAGGTAGCCGCGGCTCACCCAGTACGTCGACAGGATGCTGGGGGCGAAGCAGAGCTGATCGGCGACCCGTGCCAGCTCCATCGCCAGCAGTGCGGTCTGCGTCTCGTACACGACCCGACGCTCCGAGCGCGGAAGGGGGCACCCGTCATCACCGTCGAAGATGTCGCCCTGGTACGAGTAGATCGGAAGAACGAAGGACTCGTTCCGCAGCCGCTCGGGGTCGACCGGCGCCCGTCCAAGCTGCCGGGCGCGCTCGGGCGTCGTGTAAAGCGCCTTCCGCATCGACCCCGCCTTCAGGCGAACCCAGCTCGAAGGCCACGACTCCTCCGAGCTCGAGAGCGCCACGTCGAAGAGGTCGTGCGTCGCGAACGCGCTCAGCATCCCGGGAGGAAGGTCGAGGGTCCGGATCCGCGCCCCAGGAAGCGCGCCGACGAGCATCGGCACGAGGAGCACGCTCAGCACCGCGCTCGACGCGACCGTGAGCGGCGGCGGCTCGGTGGCGTCCGGTCCGCGGAGCGCCTGCACTTTCGAGACGATGTCCTGGATGTAGGGGAGCATTCGCCGACCTGCGTCCGTCGGCTCGGCCCGCGCCGCGCGCCGCAGGAGCTTCACGCCCAGCACCTCTTCCAGTCGAGTCGCCGACTTGCTCACGGCGGACACGGACACCCTCCCCTCGCGCGCGGCACCGCTCACCGAGCCACAGCGCACGATGGCGAGGAAGGTCCGCAGATCCCCCAGGTGGACGTCGAGGTTCGTTCGCGGAGCCGTCATGCGTCATCCTCGAGCACTGCTACGTCGAAGTGCATAACCTGGATGGCGCCGGTTGGCCTACCGGACAGGGCCGAGGCCCCTTCCGCGATCCCTCCGTCAGGCACCAGGGTCCTGCGAGCCGAGGCTCTCAGGCCGTTGTGGGCGGAGACTGCGCGAGCGCCACGAGCGCAGGGGCGATCTGGTCGAGCGGCAGTACGTGCTGGGCGGCGCCCAAGAGGGCAGCCTCGCGCGGCATCCCATAAACCACGGAGCTCGCCTCATCCTGCGCAAGCGTTGCCCCGCCAGCCTGGCGTATCTCGAGAAGGCCCGCAGCGCCGTCCTTCCCGCCCCCCGTCAGGACGCACGCCGCAACGGCCCCGCCGAGCTCGCGAGCCAAAGACTCGAACAGCACGTCGACGGACGGGCGACGCGAGTACCGCTCCAGGGTCGAAGTGAGCCGAAGTCTTCCGTTCGAGACGACGAGGTGCGTCCCGGGCGGAGCCATCACGACGCGTCCCTGGCCGAGCGCTGGGAGCGCCTCGCCGTCCTTGGCGAAAGTCACCCGCAGGGTCGACAGCGTGTCGAGCCACTCGGCGAGCGCAGACCCAAAAGGCTCTCCGATGTCGATCACGAGGAGGATCGGGAGTGGGAAATTAGACGGGAGCGCCCTGAGGATCTCGACGAGCGCGGCTGGCCCGCCGGTAGAGGCTCCCACCGCAATCACCGAGGGCAGTCCGGTTGCGGACTTCAGCGCGACCGCTCCCGCGCCGGAGAGCCTCGCCACCGACTTCGGTCGCAGCTCTTCCGTGAAATGGGGGGCCACCTTCACGCGCGAGACGACTTTCACAGCCGTGATGAGCTTCTGCTCCCATTCCCCTTCGCCCTCCGTGGCGAGCGGCTTGCCGAGCACGTCGATCGCTCCGGTCGCGAGCGCCTCGTAGGTGAGGAACAGCTCTCCCCGGCTGCTCGAGGCCGACACGATCAGGATCGGAGTCGGGGTGTGAGCCATGATGTGCTCGGTAGCTGCGAGGCCGCTCATCAAGGGGAGCGTCATGTCCATCGTGACGACGTCGGGCCTGAGGGCCTCGCAGAGCGCAATGGCCTGCTGACCGTTCACCGCCTCGCCGACGACCTCGAGATCTGCGACGCTCTCGAGCACCTCGACCAGGCGCATGCGCACGGTGAGCGAGTCTTCGACGACCAGAACGCGCGTTCTAGTCATGGCTCAACCGCTCGGGCATGAGCTCTCCTCAGCCGAGCTCGTTCAACATGGGGAAGCCGCGCCAATGCCAAACCGGATACGCCGCACGGACGTCGCATGCCCGGTCGAGCTGCGCCGCCTGGTCCGTGCCGAGGCTCCAGCCAAGGGAGCCGATGTTCTCCAGGAGTTGCTTCTCATCACGTGCACGGAGAACGATACTCGATACCGAGGGTCGCCGCAGCTTGAAGAAGTCGTCGCCGCCGCCAAACGTCACGGTGCCCAAGCTCCGCGTAGGGAGATGGTGGCGTTCACCCGCCGTGAGAGCGTCCTTCGCAGAGCGCAGCAGGTGGACGGTCGCACTCATGTTGTGCGTCGGCTGCTCTCACGCCTCCACGGACGAGGTGCACGGCCGGGCGATCTTCGAGGAGCGCTGCGCTCTATGCCACTCTGCCAGCGCAGAGAGCACGCAGGGCCCCGGCCTCGGCGGCGTCCTCCGCCGCCATGCCGCCGCCAATCCGACGTTCGGCGGCTATTCGAGAGCTCTTCGTGCGAGCACACTCACTTGGGACCGCGCCACGCTCGACCGGTTCATCGCCGCGCCAGGCGAGGTCGTCCCCGGGACGAGCATGGCGATTGCCGTCGAGGACCCGTCGGACCGTCGTGCGCTCGTCGCCTACCTCGCATCTTTGCCGGGCACACCCGTGGCGTCGCCGACATCTCCCCGAGCGTTCGTCGCGGTGCCCGTGGCAGCGCCAGGTCTGCGAACGGGCAAGGCTGCGCTCGCCGGGTATCGCGACGACGGACCTGGTGTGCGCCGCCGTCTCACGATCGCCGACCTTCCGGCTCCGTTCGCGAGCCCCTCCGTGCGTCGTGCGCCTCACGTCGTCACGCGGCCTTCGGGCGTCGAGCTTCATGTTCCTCCCGGCTTTCGGGTCGACAGCTTCGCGAGCGAGCTCGATGACCCGCGCCTGCTCCGCGTGGCGCCAAACGGTGACGTCTTCGTCGCCGAGAGTAACCAGGGCCGCATACGGGTGCTTCGCGCGCCGGACGGCGTGTCTCACGCCGAGCACGTCTCGGTCTTCGCCAAGGGTGTCGACCGCCCGTTCGGCATCGCCTTCTACCCACCTGGCAGCGACCCGCACTGGGTCTACGTCGCCGAGACGAATGCGATCGTGCGATTCCCCTACGCCTCCGGGGACGTCGTTGCACGCGGGACACCCGAGACGATCGTTCCGAGACTGACGAAGGGCAACGGGGGCCACTGGACGCGCGACGTCGCGTTCTCCGCCGATGGGCAGCGGATGTTCGTGTCCGTCGGCTCCGGGTCGAACGTCGCCGAGAAGATGTCCCGACGCTCCGTCGCGCAAGCGCAGGCGTGGGAAGGATCTCACGGCATCGGCGCTGGCTGGGACGACGAGGAGGGCCGCGCCGAGGTTCTGGTGATGACGCCCGAGGGCAAGGGCGTGCGCCCGTTTGCGACGGGAATCCGCAACTGCGTCGGCATGGCGGTCGCCCCGAAGACCGGCGACCTTTGGTGCGCCACCAACGAGCGCGACGGCCTCGGCGACGACCTCGTCCCCGACTACGTGACTCGCGTTCGCGAAGGTGGCTACTACGGCTGGCCTTGGTTCTACCTCGGCAACCACGAGGATCCTCGGCTCGCCGGGCAGCGACCCGATCTGGCGGGCAAGGCTCTCCTGCCCGACGTCCTCATCCAGCCGCACTCCGCGGCTCTCGAGCTTGTCTTCTACGAGCGGGCGATGTTCCCGCCCGACTACCGTTCGAACGTCTTCGTTGCGCTCCACGGCTCCTGGAACCGGAGCGATCGCACGGGCTACAAGGTCGTCCGGGTTCCGACGGTCGACGGTGTCCCCGGCGCCGCGTACGAGGACTTTCTCACCGGGTTCGTCGTCTCGGACGACGAGGTCTGGGGACGACCCGTGGGAGTCGAGGTCGCGCACGATGGTGCCCTGCTCGTCAGCGAAGACGGCAACGGTACGGTCTGGCGCGTGTCGTACGCAGGCGCGCCGAGCGAGCCGCACTAGCGGAGCGCAGCGTTCGACGCTTCAGCGCGGCGTGCTCGCAGTAGTGCTAGGCTGCGGCTCGTCGGAACGCCGCTCCCTCGAACCCCCCGTAAGCATGGGCAACCCGGACGAACCTTCCCCAGCGAGCGACCCCCACATCGGGCGGACCCTTGGCGGAAAGTGGCGCTTGCGGCGGCTCATCGCGGTAGGCGGCATGGCGTCCGTGTATGCCGCGTCTCACCGCAGCGGCACGCCGGCGGCAGTGAAGGTGCTCCACCCGAGCTTCGCGCGCAGCCCGGAGGCGCGCGACCGTTTCATGCGCGAGGGCTACATCGCCAACGCGGCGGGCCCGGGCGCGGTTCGCATTCTCGATGACGACATCGACGAGGACGGCGCGCCCTACCTCGTGATGGAGCTGCTCAGCGGAGACGCGGTCGATCTTCGCGCCGAGCGGCTCGGCGGTCGCCTCCCGCTGCGAGACGTGCTCTGGCTCGCTTCGGAGACGCTGTCGACCCTCGCCGTGGCGCACGCCAACGGCATCCTCCACCGCGACCTCAAGCCGGCGAACCTGTTCTGGACGGACGACGACACGATCAAGCTCCTCGACTTCGGCGTCGCACGTCTGCGTACCGAGGGCACCGACCACACCTCGGCGGGCACGATCATGGGGACGCCCGGCTACATGGCGCCGGAGCAGGCACGGGGTATCCCGGAGGACATGGACGCCCGCACCGACATCTGGAGCGTCGGGGCGATCATGTTCCGCTTGCTGACGGGTGAAGCGGTCCATCCTGACGAGGGGGGGAGCCGCCTCGTCGCCGCCGCCACCGTCCAGGCCCGCTCGCTCGGCTACGTCGACCCGAAGATCCCGCTCGACGTCGTCGCGATCGTCGACCGTGCCCTCGCGTTCCTCCCCGAGGAACGCTTCCCGAACGCCGTCGCCATGCGAGAGGCGATCGTACAGGTTGCCGGTGCCGACGATCTCCGCCCCGGGCCCGTGCGTGGACGCAAGCCTGCGCTGCCACCACGCGCGGCGCTGGCCTCGGCCATCGCGCCTCGGAACCGCGAGGTGTCGATCGCCGAGCTCTCGCCCGACGACGTGGTGCTCGACGACGCGCCGCCCGAGGACGTGGTCGCGGCGCCCGCGCCCGGGCTCGCCACGGGGATGTCGGACGCGGACACGCTCGCCCTGCGCGCCCTGCTCGAGCTCCTCGAGATCGCGACGCTGTCGCGCGCCGACCTCGAGGCTCGAGACCATCCTCGCTTCCGTGAGGCGGCCAAGCTCGGCGCGTTTCGACGGCTCGAGGCCGCGCACAAGCACGCGACCGAGGTGCTCTCCAAGGCGCACATCGGCCTCTTCTGGAACGTGCTGCCCGAGGGCTTCGCGACGCGCCAGGGGCTCCTCTGGATCGCGCGACCACCGCTCCCGCCGACGCCCGCGCGGATGTACGCCGACGGCGTGCGCATGCTCGGGCTCCTGCCCGGCATCGACATCGAGGAGCTCGGAGAGATCATCCGGATCGTGCGCGGCGAGCTCGCGCCCTTCCACGACTTCGCCGCGCTCTTGCATGCGTCGCACCTCCCGCACCTCGTCCACCGTATCGACGCGACGAAGCCCGGCGTCCCCGAGCACCCCGCGCTCTCCATCGAGCACTCGCTCTCTGGAAACGTCGATGTGCTCGCGATGGTCCGCTCTCTCGAAGGCAGCGATCCCGCGCTGCGGGCCGTGCTCTTCACCCGACTCGAGCGCGTCGCTGCAGGCCACGAGCACGACATCGGTGCGGAGATCCCCGGTGCCGAGATCGAGATCGCGCTCGGGCTGCTCAAGGTCCTCGCGGCGACCGGCACGGACGCGGCCAAGGCGGCGATGCAGCAGGCGGCCGCGAGCCCCTCCCCGGTCGTACGGCTCGACGCGATCTCGCTGCTCGATCCGAGCGGCGACCGCCTCCGCGCCGCCGTGCGCGACGAGCTCAGCGCTGGAGAGTCCGCCGCGCGCGCGGCGGTGCTCACTGCCCTCGAGGTCTACCGGCTGAAGGAGGCCGCGCCCGTGCTGGTGAGCCGCGTGAGGACCGGCGCGTTCGATCGCTTGCCGTACGAGGAGCGCCGACAGACGCTCGCGACCCTCGCGGCTCTCGTGCCGCAGCGCGCCGAGTCGCTGGCCGTCGAGCTGCTGCTCGATCAGCGCGTCATCTCCGCTCCGCAGCACGAGGCGACGCGTGAGCTCGCCTGCGAGCTCCTCGGTCGCACCGCCAGATCCGCCGACGCTCGGCGTGCGCTCGACGGAGCAGCGACGGGCCGGGCACGAACGTCGGACGGGGTCCGGACGGCTGCGGGCGCTGCGCTCGAAGCGTTCGACTCCCGGGTACCGATGCCGTCCTCGTGAGACCCCGTCGCGAGAGCGGCGAGGAACTACCGGCACCGCGCTTGCGTGCGCGATCACCATGATGCAGGCGATCCGACCATCGTCACGGCGCCCTGGCGCGGTCCCGCGCGCCTGAGGCATGCCATGCCGGTGTGGTTCCACGCACCGAGCTTCTGGATCGCGCGGCTCGTGCTTCAGCGCGGCATCGGACTGACCTACCTCATCGCGTTCGTCGTCGCGCTCAGACAGTTCCGACCACTCCTCGGCGAGCACGGGCTGCTTCCTGTCCCGAGGTTCCTGGCGCGTTGCCGCTTCCGCGACGCGCCGAGCCTGTTTCACTTCGGCTACTCGGATCGACGGCTCGTGCAAGTCGCCGTCGTCGGCATCGCGCTCTCGGCCACGATCGTTCTCGGCGTCTCCGATGCGCTGCCGGTTGCGCTCAACGTGGCGATCTGGCTCATCGTCTGGGCGCTCTATCTCTCGATAAGCAACATCGGCCAGACCTTCTATTCGTTCGGATGGGAGACGCTCCTGCTCGAAGCGGGGTTTCTCGCCTCGTTCCTTGGCCCGGCCTCGACGGCGGTACCGGCCCCGCTCATATGGCTCTTCCGGTGGATCCTGTTTCGCGTCGAGTTTGGTGCCGGGCTGATCAAGATGCGCGGCGACCCCTGCTGGCGCGACTTGACTTGCCTCTACTATCACCATGAGACGCAGCCGATGCCGGGCCGGCTGTCGTGGTATTTCCATCGACTACCGAGGGCGTTTCATCGGGCCGAGGTGCTCGGTAGCCACTTCGCGCAGCTGGTGGCGCCGGTCCTGCTCTTCTTGCCGCAGCCGATCGCCGCGTACGCGGGGCTCTGTATGGCGGGCACGCAGCTATGGCTCGTCCTCAGTGGCAACTATGCCTGGCTCAACTTCTTGACCATCGTACTCACGGCTTCCGCGTTCGACGATGCGTCGTTCCGCCGAGCGCTGCCGATCACGCCAGGAGCGGTGACGATCTGTGCCGGCCACGACGTCCTTGTGGCGGCGGTCGCCGCGCTCATCGTCGTGCTGTCCTATCGCCCCGCGCGAAATCTCGTCTCGAAGGTCCAGCTCATGAACGCGAGCTTCGACCCGCTGCACCTCGTGAACTCGTACGGGGCGTTCGGCAGCGTCACTCGCAAGCGCTACGAGATCGTGATCGAGGGTACTGCCGACGATCCCTTCACGGACGAGACCGTCTGGCAAGAGTACGAGTTTCGGGGGAAGCCGACCGACCCGAACCGTCGGCCGCGGCAGTGGGCGCCGTACCACCTTCGGCTCGATTGGCTCATGTGGTTCGCCGCACTCTCGCCGAGCTACGCCCGCGCGTGGTTCAGGCCATTCCTGATGCGGCTGCTCGAGAACGATCCTGCGACGCTCCGCCTGCTCTTGCGCAGCCCCTTCCGGGATCGTCCGCGCGCGATCCGCGCGACTCTTTACCTCTACCGCTTCACGACGTGGCGAGAGCGACGCGAGACCGGGGCGATCTGGGCGCGCACGCGCGTCCGAGAGTACTTTCCACCGACCATGCTCGAGCGCGCGGACACGTGAGCGCGAATCTTGCTTTGCAGTGTTCAGGCGCAGTTCTCCCGCGCAGCCGCACGTGCCAGCTACGCCGCCGTCAGGTGAACCATGGCCGAGGAGACAATCGAGGACTTCCCGATCCCGGACGCGCTGCCCGTCCTGCCGCTGCGCGATACCGTTCTTTTCCCCGAGATGGCGACTCCGATCCTCATCGGCCAGCCGCGGTCGCTGGAGCTGGTGAACGACACGCTCCGCGCAAACCGACTCACGGCGATCGTGGCGCAAAAGAACCCGGACACCATGTCGGCGCAGCCGGACGATCTCTACCGCGTCGGGACGATGGCGGTCATTCACGAGCTCGGTCGCAGCGACAGCGCGATACGGCTCGCCGTTCAGGGGCTGGCGCGTATTCGATTGCTCGACTTCGTCCAGACGGAGCGATACCTCGTCGCCCGCGTCGCGCCGGCGCGGGAAGCTGGCGAAGGCGGCGTCGAGCTCGACGCGTTGATGCGTACCGCCAAGCAGCTCTTCGGCACGTTCGTCCACATGGCGGCGGAGCTGCCGAACGAGGTCGCGGCCGCCGCCGAGCAGATCTCGGAGGCACGTCGGCTCGCGTACCTCATCGCGTCGGCCGTTCCGCTTCCGATGGCGGTTCGACAGGAGCTCCTCGAGCTCGACGTGACCTCGGCCAGGCTTCGCCGGCTCATCGCTTTGCTCCAGCACGAGCTCGCGGTCAGGCAGCTCAGTCAGCGAATCACGACCGAGACCGCCGAGGAGATGACGCGCGCGCAGCGCGAGCACATCCTCCGCAAGCACATGGAGTCGATCCAGCGAGAGCTCGGTGAGCTCGACGTCGGCGGCTCCGACGTGCAGGAGCTGCGCGGCAAGCTGGAGGCGCTCCCCCTCTCGGAGGACGCGCGGAAGGAGGCGGCGCACGAGCTCGATCGCCTCGAGCGCACGCCCGAGGCGTCGCCCGAGCACGGCATGATCCGGACGTACGTGGACTGGCTCCTGAAGGTGCCTTGGGGGAAGTTTGCCGGCGAGCGAATCGACGTCGAGCACGCGCGCAAGGTCCTCGACGAGGACCACTACGACCTCGACAAGATCAAGGAGCGCATCGTCGACTATCTGGCGGTGAAGCACCTGCGCGACGAGCGCAAGGAGGAGCTCGAAGGCCCTGCCGCAGCGACGGACGAGGGCATCCGGGCTCGCGCAAAGGAGATACGGACGGAGCCGATCCTCTGCTTTCTCGGACCGCCTGGAGTGGGCAAGACGTCGCTCGGCCAGTCGATCGCTCGCGCGCTCGGGCGCACCTTCGTCCATCAGAGCCTCGGGGGCGTCCACGATGAAGCCGAGATTCGTGGGCACCGCCGGACGTACATCGGCGCGATGCCTGGCCGGATCATGCAAGCGCTCGCGCGCGCGGGCACCGCCGACCCCGTGTTCATGCTCGACGAGATCGACAAGCTCGGCGTCGGCTTCCACGGAGATCCCTCGGCAGCGCTCCTCGAGCTGCTCGATCCCGCGCAGAACTACGCGTTCACGGACACCTACCTCGGTGTCCCGTTCGACCTGTCGCGCGTCCTGTTCATCTGCACGGCCAACACCAGCGACGCGATTCCACCGCCGCTCCTCGATCGCATGGAGGTCTTGACCCTCGCTGGCTATACGGAGCGGGAGAAGGTCATGATCGCCCGTCGCTTCCTCGTCCCGCTCGAGCGCATCTCGAACGGCCTCCGCGAATCCGAAGTGCGGCTGTCCGACGACACAATCCTGAGCGTCATCCGGCGCTACACGCGCGAGGCCGGCGTACGAAACCTCGAGCGCGAGATCGGGACGATCTTGCGCAAGGCCGCCCGTCGCATCACGCAGCAGGCGACGACGCCGATCGACGTCGCGCCGGGCGATCTTCACGATTACCTCGGGCCAGGGCGGTTCTTCGACGAGGTCGCCGAGCGCATCGACCGGCCCGGGGTCGCCGCCGGTCTCTCGTGGACCCCGAGCGGCGGGGACGTGCTCTTCGTCGAGGCCTCGATGGTCGCGGGGACGGAGGACCGCCTCATCTTGACGGGGATGCTCGGGAACGTGATGCGCGAGTCCGCGGAGGCTGCGCTGACGTACCTGCGGGCGAACGCGGAGACGCTCGGGATCGATCCTCATGCCCTGCGAGATCGCGGCGTCGTGCACATCCACGTTCCTGCGGGCGCGATTCCGAAGGACGGCCCGTCGGCGGGCGTGACCATGCTCGTTGCCCTCGCCTCTCACGCGCTCGGCCGACCGGTGCATCCGGATCTCGCGATGACCGGCGAGGTCACGCTGCGCGGCAAGGTGCTGCCCGTCGGCGGCATCAAGGAGAAGGTGCTCGCCGCCCACCGAGCTGGGCTCAGGACGGTCATTCTCCCGCGCCGCAACGAGGGAGATCTCGAGGACGTGCCGGAGGAGGTGCGCAACGTCTGCCGCTTCGTGCTCGTGGAGTCCGTCGACGAAGTCCTCGCCGAGAGCCTCAGCGCGTACGTCGCTCCACCGCACGCGACGGCGGCCGCGCCGTCGGTGCATTGATCCGAGCCGTCGACCGCAACGAGGTAGGCTTCCACTCCGTGAGCTCGCTCCTGCGCGCCGTCGTGGCTGTGACGCGGACCAAGCGCCGCCGATTCCTCTGGTGCGCGTGGTGGAGCGGAGCGCCCTCTGCCGACCCGTTCGTCCCTCCGGACGCATGGAGCGGCGGGTCGCGGAGCCTGGCGGAAGCAATCGCCGAGGCGGAGCTGGCCGCGGGCGTCGCGCTCTCGCCGATAGAGAGCCGCTGGGCGGGCGCGTGGGTTCGCGTGCGTGACGGGCTACCGCCGTTTCCGGAGCGCGTGCCGCGGGCGGCGAGCGCGGCCCTCAAGCCGATCGATCCACACACGACGCTGGGGGTGCCCGTCGGCGCGCCGCTCGAAGAGCTCAAGGCCCGGTTCCGCGCGAGCGCCCTCGTCCTTCACCCCGACCACGGCGGAGACGCGGCGGCCTTCATCGCCATGAAGCGCGCGTTCGACACGCTGTCGGCGCGTCGCCACCGCCAGCGCTGAACGGCGCGAGGCTCCGTCCACTCGAGGGGTGACAGCCCCGCGTCGGCCTGGGGCGACCCTCGTGGCGGAGGCTCTTGCCGGACGGCGCGACATGACCCAAGAAGAGCGGATGGCAGACGTCGCCCCCAACCGCGAGCAAGTCGAATACTGGAACGGACCGCGTGGCGACTTCTGGGTCGCCGAGCAGGAGCTGCGGGATCGCGAGCTCGCCTTCTTCGGCGACGCGGTGCTGCGAGCCGCGGCCGCGCGCGCGGGCGACCGTGTGGTCGACATCGGCTGCGGATGCGGAGCGACGAGCCTCGCGCTCGCCGCCGCCGTCGGCCCGAGGGGGTTCGTTCTCGGCGTGGACATCTCGAAGCCGATGCTCGCTCGGGCCGCGGAGCGCGCCACCGGCCTCTCACAGGTGCGCTTCGAGCTGACTGACGCTGCGACGTCCCGCTTCGACGGGTCCGCGCAGGTCGTCGTGTCGCGCTTCGGCGTCATGTTCTTCGACGATCCAGGAGCCGCGTTCGCGAACATCCGGCACGCGCTCGCGCCTTCGGGACGGCTCGCGTTCGTGTGCTGGCGGTCGCTTGCCGAGAACGCCTGGATGAACGTCACGTTCCAGGCCGTGCGTCCCTTGGTCCCGTCCACCCGTCCGTCGCCTGCGGCCGACGCGCCTGGGCCTCTCGCTTTCGCGGACCCGATCCGCGTGCGGTCCATCCTCGAGGGCGCCGGCTTCAAGGAGGTGTCGTTCCAAGCGCTCGACCACCCGATGCCCCTCGGAGGGAGCCGCGGCCTCGACGCCGCCGCGGTCGACGCGCTCAGCGTGGGGCCCACCGCGCGCCTGATGGTCGACGCCACCGACGAAGTGCGCGCGCGAGCGTTGTCGGCGGCGAAGGCCGCGCTCGAGCCGTACGCAAAGGGGGATGTCGTCGAGCTGAACGGCGCCGCGTGGCTCGTGACGGCTCGCGTCGACTAGGGCGGAGACGGGCTCCGGAGAACCCGGTTCAACGGTGACCTGCGTCTGCGCCCGCGCTCCGCGTCGTGGCTCTCTTCAGCGGTATGGTCCAGAGGTAGATCTCGTGCGTGCGCTCCTTGTAGTCCTTCGTGTCCTCGGGCACGTCGCTTCCGAAGTAGATGCTGTAGCCCTCGTCGCTCACGAACTCCGGCGCCATGACCGTCCAGTGGCCGTCGGGAATCACGCCCTCCATGTTGAAGTCGTGCGAGACGATGCGCGACCCCGGGCGAAGCTTCTCGAGCTGCGGGATGAGCCGCACGTTGAGCTCCGGCAGCAGGTACAGCATGACGACCGTCGCCGGCCGAAGGTCCACCGAGAAGACGTTCGCCCTCCGGATGGACGCGAGCGATCCGACGCCCTCGCGGATCACATTCTCGCGCGCCTCGTGCACGCGATCCGGGTCGAGGTCGAAGCCTATCGCCGTCGCTCCCTTCTTCTTTGCCGCGGTCACGACGATGCGTCCGTCGCCGCACCCGAGGTCGTACACGACGTCGCTGCTCGTCACGTTCGCGATCTCGAGCATCTTGTCGACGACCTTCTGCGGCGTCGGGACGTAGATGATGTCTTCGCGCTTGCCTCGCTCCCATGCGCGCTCGGCCTCCAGCTCGAGGGGGTCGGCCGTGTCACGAGGCGCGGCCGCGGCGCTCGCCGGCGCAGCAGCGCTCGGGACGCTCGACGGCGGCGGGAGCCGCGCGCCCGCGTTTGCGGCGGGTGGGACCGGAGGCGTGCACGAGAAGCACGCCAGCAAGAGGAGCGCGACGGGGCGAGCGAAGCGTGCTCTGGTCATGGCGCCGATGGTAGACGATGACGTACGACGAAAGGGCGCAGTCAGCGCGAACCTCTGCTTCGGCAACCAGGTCTCGCACGGCGCGTGAAGTCGTGTTCGAGCTGGCGGACGCCGAAGTGGTCGCGGCAGAGATCAATCCGATCGCGGCCGCCGTTGCGGCGAGCGACGCGGCCGGAGTGACGAGAGCCTCGCTTGGACAGGCGAGCGACCCACAATTCTCGGGTTTTGCCTCGCAACTTGAGGCGATCGACGCGATCGGTGTGACGATTGCCGCGGAGCGTGTGCCGATGGCGGCGGAAGAGGCGCGGATCGCGGCGATCGGAGCCACGTTTGGGGGCCATCGGCACGACGACCGACGCGCGAGCGCGAGCGATCGACGCCGTCAGCGCAGCGATCGACGCGGAACCCACGTCGATCGCGGCCGAAGGAGCCACGATTGGGGGCAATCGGCACGACGAGCGAGGCGCTTGTCGCAAGTTGCGGCGCGATCCACGTGGCGATTGCGGCGATCGGCGAGAGCTGAGCGGCAATCGGCACGCCGAGCGCCCACAATCGAGGCACGGAGCGCGGCGATCGTCGAAGCGATTGCGGCGCAATTCGGAATTTGTGGGGCGCTCGCCTCTTCTTTCGAGGCGATCGTCGGACCGAGCGAGGCGCAGCGCGCTCGTCGCTGAAAACTCGCGGCGATTTGCGAGTCGCGACGCGAGCGGAGCGGCTCGATCGGGTGCGTGAGACGCGCTCCGCGGGCACCGAGCGCGGCCCTCGGAGGCGTTCGAGCGGCGCTCGGCGCGGGCTCGGTCACACAGCGAAGGGCTCGGGAGGCCGTCGAAGTAGGTCGGGAGGCGACGCCTGCCTCGGGAGGACCACGATCACGTCCGCGCGTCGTTCCGCGCGGAAGCCCTTGGCCTGCAGGATGAGGTCGATCGCCGCTGGGAGGTGTGCCGTCCACCCATGTCATGCTCCTGCCGTGAGCAAGGCTTTCACCAAGGACGACTCTTCGGATGCACCGCTCGTCGTTCCGGCCCGTCCTCCACTGCCGGAGGGCGTGACGAACTACGTGACCCCGCGCGGGCTCGCGCTACTCAGAGACGAGCTCGGACGTCTCCGGTGCGAGCGAGGACGGCTCGAGTCGAGGTCGGCCGACCCTGATGGACCGCGCGCGCTCGCAACCGCAGTGGCGCGCGTCGCCGAGCTCGAAGACCGCCTCGCCCGTGCCCAGCTCGTCGAGGCGACAGACCCGTCGACCCCACGCGATCACGTGCACTTCGGCGCGACCGTCACCGTCCGCTCCGAGGGCGGAGGCGAGCGAACCTACGAGGTCGTCGGCGTCGACGAGGCAGACATCGCCAGCGGCCGGGTCGCGTTCGTGGCCCCCCTCGCACGCGCTCTGCTCGGCAAGGTCGTGGGGGACGTCGTGACGTTGCGTACGCCACGGGGCGAGGAGGAGCTCGAGGTCGTCTCCATCTCGTGACCGAGGCTCGCGCCCGCCGTCGCTGAGTGGCTTCTCCGCGCGCGGGCGCTACGCTCGCGGGGATGAGCCGTCGAGGGAGCCCTCCGTGAGCCGTCCTGCGACCTGTCTCTGGATGGTCTTCGCGGCCGCCTGCACGGTCGCCGCGTGCGGTTCGCGGACGGGCCTGGACCTGTTCGACGACCGCGCAGCGGTCCGCTCGAGCGCGAGCTCGACGAGCTCCGGGTCGTCGTCCAGCACGAGCTCGGGCCTGTCGTCGTCCAGCGGCACGAGCTCCAGCTCGTCGTCCAGCAGCGTCACCACGATCCGCGCCGGTTGCACGGTCTCTGCCGACTGCGTCGCGCCGGAGTTCTGCTGGCTCGGCGAGTGCGTGACGCTGACCGCGGTCAGCGTGTTCGACGCGGACAGCTGCGCGCTCACCACGCGCGGCGGCGTCCAGTGCTGGGGCGACAACACGAGCGGCCAGCTCGGCAACGACTCCACGACCGCAAGCAGCGTGCCCGTCCCTGTTTCACAGCTCGCGTCTGGCGTCGCCGCGATCTCCGTGGGCGAAACCTCCGCGTGCGCAGTGACGACTGCGGGCGGCGTCGTGTGCTGGGGCGACAACACGTTCGGCCAGCTCGGAAACAACTCCACGATCGCGAGCAGCGTGCCCGTCCCCGTGTCGGGCCTGGCGTCGGGCGTCGCCTCCGTCGCTGCGGGCCTGGGCTTCGCGTGCGCGTTGACGACGGCCGGAGGCGTTCTGTGCTGGGGGACAGGGGACGCGAGCGACGCTACCGATAGCCTCGTGCCCGTGCCCGTTCCAGGGCTCTCGTCGGGCATCCGTGCGTTGCGCGTGAGCGGGACGAACACGTGCGCGGTGACGCTTTCGGGTGGAGCGCTATGTCTGGGCGACAACGAAGAGGGCCAGCTCGGCAACGACACCGTGACCCCGAACAGCGCCCCCGTCGCCGTCTCGGGTCTGGCGTCGGGCGTCGCCGACATCGCCGCGGGGCTCTACTTCGAGTGCGCGCTGACCGACGCGGGCGGCGTCCTTTGCTGGGGCGCCAACGAAGACGGCGAGATCGGAAACAACTCGACGGCACAGACCCGCGTGCCGGTCGCCGTGTCGGGCCTCTCGCCCGGCGTGACGGCGATCTCTGCGGGCTTCGGGTTCGCGTGCGCGGTGACGTCGGGGGGTGGCGTGCAGTGCTGGGGCGCGAACGACGCTGGCCAGCTCGGGAACGACTCCACGACCTTCACCGGCGCACCCGTGGGGGTCACGGGCCTCTCGTCGGGCATCGCGAAGATCGCCGCAAACGGGGCCGATAGCCCAGATCACGCCTGCGCACTGACGACGGGGGGCCGTGTTCTGTGCTGGGGAGCCAACGGCTCCGGCCAGCTCGGGAACGGCTCCACCACCCAGAGCCTCGTCCCTGTCAGCGTCGTCGAGCCCTGACGCGCGCGCAGCCCTGTCGTCTGGCCGCTACGGATCGGTGTGCGGACGGGCGGGCTGCTTCACGGCGCGACGGTGCGGAGATACACGGCAATCACGTCGGCCAGCTGGCCGAGGAGGCTACTCATCGCGCCGACGAGGCCGACCGTCCCCGACGCGGCGGGGCGCGCGCGAAGCTCCACGCGGCGACTCCCCAGCGGCGCATGGCTCGGTGGCTTCTCGACCGTGACTTCGGCGAGCAGCGTGACCGCGCCGTCGTCACCGAGGTCGAAGCGCTGGATGTCCACGGAGACCACGGCATCGGGCGACGCCGAGATCGGGCTCGACTCCGAGAACACAATGGTACCCGGGAGCCGATTGGCCAGATTCTCACCGAGGAGTCGGCCAATCATATCACCGAGTGGCTCGCTCCAGCTCTCCCCGCTCGCGACGCGCAGTCGGTAGTCTACGACGCGGCTGACGATCTCGGCACGATCGAGGTAACCCGCGAGCGCCGGACGGCGGAGCTCGACGAGATGCGCCCAGCCTGGCTGTCCAGCGCCCGTGGCGTGCGACGGAGCCATCGCGTAATAGATCGGATCCGGAGAGGAGCCGCAGGCCGCCGAGAGTCCGAGGGCTCCCACGCCGAGGGCGAAGACGAGAACACGATGCATGGCGATCCTCACCGGGCTCCAGCGTGGGAAGTACGCCCCTCGATGAGGGCCTCGGGATGGTGCGTCAGGAAGTCGGCGAGCAGACGGACCGTGCGCGCCGCTTCCGCCACCTGATCGATCATGCGGGCCAGGTTCCGCTGCACGTCCGAGTTGGCGCCATAGCCGCCTTCCCCGAGGGCGTCGCGCGCGCGCTCGACGGCGGTTTGCAGCTCGCCGGCAATGGCCGGCAGGTGCGCCATCGCCGGGGCCAGGTTTGTATCGGCCTCGTGAACGAGGTGCTGGAGGTCCTTCATGGTCTTCGAGAGATTCGCGACCGCCGTCTGGAGCTCCGGGCCCCCCACCGTGTCGTGCAGCGATCGGAGCGTCTCGTTCATGTTCTTGCCAATCTCCTCGAAGGGGACCCGATCGAGCTTCGCGGCGATGTCGGCCATCGCTGTCGTGATGCCGTCCAGTCCGCCCGCCTGGCTCGGCAACACCAGTGCAGCCCCCTCCAGCGTCACCGAGCCAGGCTTCTTCGCCGGCATGTACTGGAGCGACAGCACCTTCTGTCCCGTGAGGAAGTTGCTCGACTCGAGCACCACGTGGAGGCCGTCGGCCACGAGGGCCCGGACGGCGACCGACGAGAGGTCGTGATAGTCGCCGGGCTTCAGCATGCGCTCGGGCTGAAGGCCAAAGGCCACGCGGGCGACGAAGCGACGCGCCGCAAGGTCGAAGATGAGGTGCACGTCCTCTACCGCGCCGACCTGCACGCCGAAGATCTGGACGGCGGAGCCTCGCTCGAGCCCCTGCACGGAGCTCTCGAAGTACGCGACGCAGGGGGTGTTCGTTCGAAAGAGCGCCGCGTCCGCCTTCGCCTTGCTGTTGAAGAGGCGGAACGGCGGAGGGGCGGCCCCCATCACTTGCTTGTCGCCGCCCTCGGGGGTCTCGAACGCAATTCCGCCCGACAGGAGCGCCTGGATCGACTCGAGCTCGAGATGAATCCCGTCGGAGCCCGTCTTGAGCGAGATGCCCGAGGCATTCCAGAAGAGCGTGTCAGGGTGAACGAGCTTGTCGTAGGGCGACCGAACGAACACGCGAAGCGAGACGGGCCCGGGACTATCCCCGAGGTCGTACCTCAGCATCGATCCGACGATCACGTCGCGATAGAAGACAGGAGCCCCTTCGCTGAGCGAGCCGATCCGGCTCGCCTCCAGATCGAACGTTCGCCCGGGCTCGTCGGACGTGACGCCGGGCGGCTCTTCGAGCCCCGTGAACGTCCGCTGCACCTTGCCCCCCGGCGGCCCTGGGTCGACCGCGATGAACGCCCCCGAGACGATGGTCTCGAGGCTCGCGATGTTCGAGATCGACAGCCGTGGACGCACCACCCAGAAGCGCGCGTGGTCGGTGAGCGCGAACCGGGCGCTTCGCTGCGTGCGCACGTGGACCGTAACGTCGGTGTGATCGCGCCCGAGGTCGACGTCGGTCACGATGCCGAGAGGGACAGCCTTGTACTTCAGCACGGTCTGCTGCGCGTTGAGCCCCTCGGCGGTCTTGAAGTGAAGGGTGATCTCGGGGCCCCGCTGCACCAGCGCATCGTAGCCGAGGTAGAAGACCAGGCCCGCCGCGACGATGGGCACGATCCAAATGAAGGACACGCGACGCTTCTTGCGAATCGCCGAGGCTTGCTCGTGGTCGGCCGGGGGCGCGGCATCGGCCTCGACGGGAATCGGAGTGGGGTCGGGCGCTGTCATGCCGGTTCCTCGGTGGCGACGGACGTGTGAGACGCCGACGGAATCGCCCGGAAGCCGCGGGGCTGCACGGCGTCCCACATGAGCCTCGGGTCGAAGGACTCGGTGGCGAACATCGTGATGACGACGACCCCTGCGAAGAAGACCACGCCGTTTTCAGGGAGCACGCTCGCGAGGAACCCCAGGCGGACCATCGCGACGAGCGTCGTGACGGCGAAGATGTCGATCATCGACCATCGACCGATGACGGAGATCACGCGGAACAAGCGGGTGCGGCCGAGCAGGTAGCTGCGGGAGCGCCGCTGAGTCGTCACGAGCATGAACGTGAGCGCGCAAAGCTTCGCGACCGGGACCACGATGCTCGCGAGGAGGACGATGATGCCTAGCGGCCACAGATGGTCGTCGAAGAGCTGGACGACGCCGCCGATGATGGTCCGCGAACCGCCTTTCTCGAGCCGCATCACGGTCATGACCGGAAGCAGGTTCGCGGGGACGTAGAGCGCGACGGCGGCGAGCATGAGCGCCCACGACCGAGCGACGCTGTCGCGCTTCCGGTGGTGGAGGCCGTGCCGGCAGCGCGCGCACGGCGAACCCTCGGGAGCCTGCGCGACCAGCCCGCATACGTGGCAACCGACGAGCCGCCCGTGCTGCTTCGTCTCGCGGCGTGCGCCGACGCCGCGCGGGTCGAGAGACTCCCATATAGCGCAGCGGTCGAGCGACGCGTCCGCGGCGACCATGGTGAGCATCACTCCGCCAAGCGCGATGAGCCCGGGGCCAATCTCCACGTTTGCCAGGGCGCGAAGTCGCGTATACGCGACGAAGACGCCGAGGAGAAAGACCTCGACCATCGCCCAGGGGCTCACGATCTCGAACCAACCGAAGAGCCACGCCAGCCAGCGCGGTGGGCGCGGAGAGTGCGTTCCTGCTCCGCCAAAGAGCGCCGACAGGAGAATCGTCAGCTTCACAGCGGGGGCGGCGACCAGCGTGATGAGGACGAGCGCACCTACCTCTTCCTTGCCGAGGCGATCCAGGATCGCCGGACCCGTGAAGAGCGTTCCCGTCACGAAGCGACCCGCAGCGTGCATGGTCATCAGCGGCGAGCCGAGCGCGATCACGAAGAGCATGGCCGCCAGGATGGCGCACGCAAGCGACGGGTGATTGCGGTGCTGCCTGCGGAGGACTCGACGGCAGCGCACGCACGCGGCGACGTCCCCGTCGGCCACGGTGTGGACACGCTGGAATAGCCCGCAGTCGCGGCACTCGACCAGGTGACCGAGGTCACTCGCGCCGTGATGACGCAGGTTGAGCAGATCGGTCACGCCGCCCAAAGAGCAAGCGCCTTGCCGCGCGCGCGCGCGCGCGCGCCAAGGAGACGTCCTCCGCGTGAGGCTCGGACCATCCAATGGCGTCTGTCCACAGGTCTGTCGGAGAGCTCACGAACGCACCGAGCGCCCGACGGTCGAGTCGAGGGCGTCGACGCGAGCACACCGGCGCTCTCGCGAGCGCGCCTGGTGTGGCCTTGCAGGGAACGACATCGATGGGCCATTGCGGTCGGAGCGAGCGGCGGCGGTCGGCTCGCGCACCACCGCAGTAGGAGCGAACGACGCGCGAGCAGTCCCTCGTAAGCAAGTTCATGGCCAGGGCGCTTCAGCCGCGATACCGGACCGACCAAAGAGCGCGCGATCGACGAGTTTCTTGGGCTCGGCGCGAGTGCGGGGGTGCCCACGATCGCCGGGCGCACAGGGAGCGTGAACATGCGCGCCTCATGTCGCCACGAACGCCTCACCCGTCCCGAGGCTCCGTCTTGCGCTCGACGCCACGCGGCCATTTCTCCGGTACGGTCACCGGCGGCTTGCCGCGAGACGGGCCGCAGTCGCTTGTGGTCGGCGTGAATCCTGCAGCCGAGCTGGCGAGCGAATGGACACGACCCCGGAGCCTCCGGTCAGCCACGGCCGGGCGTTGATCGGGCTCGTCGTCGGTACCCTCGTCCTCGGGGCCATCGGGGTGCTCCTCGTCCACCGAGCGGACGCCAAGATCAACCGGGTGGCGCTCGGCACCGCCCCGCGCCCAGTCACCGTCGAGCTGGCGCGCGCGGCGGCGTATCGGGACTCGCGGGCTTACGTCGGCTCCGTCGACTCCTGGATCGAAGCGAACGTCGGCCCTCAGTACATTTCGGCCTACGTCGAGACGGTCACGGTGAGACCGGGCGACGTCGTCACGCGCGGTCAGGTGCTGGCGACCCTCGACTGCTCGAGCCCGACAGCCGCGAGCCGCGCGGTCGCCATGCAGGTAGACGAGGTCGGCGCCCGGCAGCGAGCAAGCGCGGACAAGGCGGCTCGCGAGGCGTCGCTGCTTGCCGGGGGGTTCATCGCTCCGAACGAAGTAGAGGAGAGCACCGCTCTCTCTGTGGCGCAGCACGCGCAGGTGCTGGAGAGCCGGGCGAGGCTCAGCTCCAGGTCGCTGGAGGTGCGTGACTGCGTCCTGAAGGCCCCGTTCGACGCCGAGATCGCCACGCGCACCGCGGACCCCGGCGCCTTCGTCCGGCCCGGGATGCCGATCGTCTCGCTCGTCGATCGGAACATCGTACGGGTCACGGTGGACGCTCCGGAGAAGGACTTCGGGCTCTTGCCAGTCTCGACGCCCGTCCGCGTCCGGATGCTCGCCACGGGCGCCGAGGTGGTCGCAAAGGTGTCGCGGCGGTCACCGCGCGCGGACCCAAGGACGCGCACGGTCCACTTCGAAGTGGACGTGCCGGACCCACGTCACGAGCTGCCGGCGGGCACGACGGCAACGGTCCAGGTGGACGTGGGAGAGCCCGTCCCGGCGACCCAGATCCCGCTCTACGCAGCGACACAGCACGAAGGCAAGGCGAGATTCTTCCTTGTCGAGGGACACGTCGCACACGTTCGCGACCTTGCCGTCCTCGGAGAACGCAGCGGCGACATCTACTTCACACCAGGCTTGCTCCCGGCAACGACAGAGGTCGTGACCGAGGGGCGCGCGCTTCTCTCGGACGGCGACGTGGTGCTCGCGCGCGTGGAGTTGCCGCGCGCCGAGGCCCCGAGCGACGGCGGAACGCGCGGCGGCGGCTACGGCAGGCCGCTGTGACGACGCCGTGACGCATCTGTCGCTCAGGAATCCGCTTGCGAGCTTGATGCTCAGCATCGCGGTCCTCGTCTTCGCGTGCGTGGTGACGCCGCGGATGACGGTCGACACCTTCCCGGATCTGACGCCCCCCGTGCTCGTCGTCGGGACCCTGGCGCCGGGGTTGGCCGCAAAGGACGTCGAGAAGACGCTCACCTGGCGGATCGAGAAGTACGTCAGCGCGACACCTGGCGTCGAACACGTGCAGAGCGAGTCGCGAAACAACCTGAGCATCGCGTACGTCTGGATGGCTTGGGGGACCGACCTCAACTCGGCGCAGACGCTCGTTCAGCAGCAGGTGCAGTTCGCGATGTCCGCGGTGCCGAAGTCGCTTGGCGTGATACCTCCGTTCGTCCTGCAGTTTGACCCGACGAACGCCCCCGTAGTCCAGGTGACGGTCTCCGGCGGCGGTCTCACCGGCCCCCAGCTGTACGACTACGCGCTCAACAATATAGAGCCACTCCTCGAAGGCATCCCTGGGGTCGCGAGCGCCTCCCCGAACGGCGGCCGCCAGCGCCAGATCAACGTCGTCGTGCACCGCGCCGCCGCCCAGTCGCGGGGAGTGACCGCGGAGGACATCGCAGCCGCCGTCGCGCAGTCGAACGCCCTCCTGCCGTCGGGGGAGTTCATCGCGGCGACGTTCGACGCCAACGTCTACACGGACGCGGTGCCCGCGCAGGTCAGACAGATCGGCGACGCGATGGTGAAGCTCGTGGACGGTCGCCCCGTCTACATCCACGACGTGGCAGAAGTGCAGGACGGGGGCGCGGCGCCGACGCAGACCGTCTCCGTCAATGGCGAGAACGCGGTCTATCTCAACGTGCTGCGCATCCCGGGCGGAAACACTCTCAAGATCGTCGACGCCGTCAAGAAGGCCGTCAGCAGTCTATCGGCTCTGCCTCACGGCATGATGGTGAAGACGGTGTTCGACGAGTCGACGTTCGTGAAGACGTCTTACTCCGGACTGAAGCGCGAAGTGCTCCAGGCGCTCGTCCTCATCAGCCTCGTCATCCTCGTCTTCCTGCAGAGCTTCCGCGGGACGCTCATCGTCGCGGTCGCCATCCCGCTGTCCTTCGCGGTGACGCTCATCGTTCTCTATGCGGCTGGAGAAACGCTGAACTCGTTCACCCTGGGCGGCCTCACCCTCGCGATGGGTCGGCTGGTCGACGATGCGGTCGTGGTCTTGGAGTCGATCCATCGCCATCAGCGGGGGGGAAAGACCCGGTACCGTGCGGCGCTCGAGGGTACAAACGCCGTCGCCCTTCCGGTCTTGGCGTCGACACTGACGACGATCGCGGTCCTCCTGCCGGTCCTTCTGTTGGCGGGACTCGCGAAGAAGCTCTTCGCTCCCCTCGCACTCACTGTCGCCGTCGCGATGACCGCCTCGTATTTCGTCAGCATGTTCGTGACCCCGGTGGCCTGCCGCTTTCTGCTGAGCGACGGGGAGCCGCACGGATTCGCGAAGAAGCTCGGCGGCGCGATCGACCGCCTCGCGGAGGGCTACTCCAGGGTTCTGCGGCACATGCTTGGCGTGCGCGTCTGGATCATCGTTGCGTCCGTGCTGCTCACAGCGGGAGCGGCGCTGGCGACGACACACCTCCCGAGTACGTTCTTCCCCGAGATCGACGAGTCGATGGAGCGCGTATACGTGCGCTTCTCGCCCGGGGTCTCTCTCACGGACGCCTCGCGGCGCATCCAGGAGATGGCAAAGATGCTCCACGAGGAGCTGCCGAAGGGGGAGGTCGAGCTCGTACTCACCAACGACGGGTCGCCCGAGAACGCGCGGAGCGCGATGACGAGCCCCAACGACGGGCCGCACATGGGCTTCATCCGCGTCGCCCTCGTCGACCAGGAGCACAGGACGCATACGCAGCAGCAGATCGCCGACATCATGCGGCGTCTGCTTACGCAGCATTACCCGGGCGTCGAGTTTCTCCAGTGGCCGGGAGGGCTCGTCGCAAGCGTGTTTTCGAACGGGTACGTAGCGCCGATCGCTCTGGAGATTCAGGAAGACAGCCTGCCCCTCCTCGAAGACCAGGCTCGCGCGGTCGCCCTCGTGGCGCGGTCCGTCGGCGGCGTGCGCGACATTCGCGTGCAGCTTCAGACCGACTATCCCGAAATTCACGTGAACACGATCCGCGGACAGGCCGGGTTCGTAAACGTGACGGCGCGCCAGGCGGCCCAGGTCACGCTCGATGCAACCCTTGGAAACATCAACACGCCGAGCGTCTGGATCGACCCCACCAACGGTCAGGCGTACTACGTAGTCACGTACTACGACGAGAGCGATGTGTCGGACATGAACGCTCTGTCCCAGCTACCTGCCGCCGTCACGCCGGAAGGGAAAGCTGTCACGCTGGGATCCTACGCGGACATCGAGCGCTCGGCGGGCCCGATTGCGATCGAGCGCGACCACATGGCCAGGGTCACCGAGGTCTACATGCAGACCGAAGGGCGGGACGCCGGGAGCGCGGCAAAGGAGCTCGAGGAGAAGCTGCGCAGAGATCCGCACACCAGCCACGTCAAGTGGCGGTTCGTGGGCGAGATGGATCTCATGCGCACGACCTTCTCCGGGCTTGGCGTCGCCATCGGGCTCGCCGTGATGGTCGTGTTCATGGTGATGACGATCCAGTTCAAGTCTCTCCGCCTCCCCCTCGTGATGTTGTTCGCGATCCCGGTGTGTCTCATCGGGATCGTCCTGGCGCTCCTGGCCGCCGGTCAGGGTTTCTCGGTCACGGCGCTGATGGGGATCCTCATGGTGATAGGGATCGCGGTGTCCAACGGGATCCTGTTGGTCGCGGAGGCGAGCGTTCGGCTGAACGAGGGAGCCTCCAAAGAAGACGCGATCGTCGGCGCGGCGCGGACGCGATTCACGCCCATCCTCATGACGAGCCTGGCGACCGTGATCGGTCTAGTCCCCACTGCGCTCGGCCTCGAGGCGGGGACAGAGGCGAACCAGGCCCTCGCACTCGCCGTCGTCGGCGGGCTCACGTCCTCTACGCTGCTGTCGCTCTTCCTTGTCCCTTCGATGTTCACCTTGCTGGCACGGCGCGCTGCGCCGACGGACGACGAGCGCGAGGCACACCTGCCGACGGCAACGCCGGCGGTGGCCTGATGCCCCGCGCGGCGCCGCGAGGCTGGCTGCGGCACTCGTGACATTCTCATCAATGGAGTTACCATGATCAACATCTCGAACATCCTTGTCCCCGTCGACTTCTCGGCAGGATCGCGAGCGTGCGTGGAGTACGCGACGGCGATGGCCGAGGCGTTTCACTCGAACGTCACGCTCTTCCACGTGTTCGAGAGGGTCGACCTGATGGCCTCCATCGTCCCCGGGGCGGACGCCCGCGTCGACGACGAAACGGATCGAGCGCTCGCGCAGCGTCATCTGGAGCGCCTCCGTACAGAGACGCCCCGTCGCGCGAACGTTCAGATCAGTGTGGCGGTCATTCACGGCTCACCGGCGGAAGAGATCCTCGCGTACTCGCGCGACAAGGCGTTCGACATGGTCGTCATCGGCACGCACGGGCGAACCGGGCTCCGCCGCGTCCTGATGGGCAGTGTGGCCGAGGCGGTGGTACGCGGAGCGTCTTGCGCCGTCCTGACGCTTCACCTCCCTTTTCCGGCGCAGGTGTGAACACCCGCGACCGAGAGAGCGATACGGAAGCCTTCATCCTGAGCATGAGGCGTACCCTGGGTCAGTCAACTCGGTGCATCCGCGTGCGCAGGTAGTCGACGGTCATGGCTCCCGCGACACGACCGCATCGTCCGAGCCGGTCCTCGACGCTGATACCCGTGTTGCTCGGGTGAATGCCGATCTTGTCGATCTCGTTGCCGTGCTGATCGACAATCGATACCTCGACGTCGACGTCGGCAGGCTTCTGGACGAACACTCCCGAGACGCCATACACGCCCGGCCCGACCGACTTCACCATGGCACGCACCGTGTACTTTGCGTTCGGGTCCCACAGATCTTGCGTAACGATCGCGCGCGCGAACGTGTCGTTGAAGCTCTTCTTCGCGTCGGCCCACTTGGTCACGTCGTCGGGATTCGCCGCCAGGTACTCGGGCTCCGTCTTCTCGCCGACACGTAGCGGTACGGCGAAGCTGACCGGCGCCAGCGCGAACTTGGTCTGATCGACGAGCGGGTTCGGGTTCGCCTGAGCCAGAATGGCGGGTCGGGCGGCGGCGCATCCGCTGGCAGCGACGAGCAGTGCGAGACACACGCGGAGCGCGCCACTTCTCGCCCGCGCCGTTCGCGCACCCGTCGTCGCATGAGCTCGCACATCCATTGGCTCACTTCAGCATCGAACGGTGACCGTGTCCAAGTGCTTCCACGGCGATTCACCGCTCGCCCCGTGCGCGGAGAGGCTTTCGACGATCGAGGGTAGTCGCGTGCGCTACGAAGCGAGCTCGGCGACGCCGACCCCGTCGCTCCCCACGACCGCGAAGCTCGTCCGCCCGTAGGTCCAGGATCCGGCGTCGACGAGCGGAATGCTTTGCCCGTCTGCGACCTCCGTCCACGAGATCCCTGGACGGTGGGAGTGCCCGACGATGCCGACCCGCAGGTCTTGGCGGACGGACTGCTCCCACGCGAGAAGGGGAACACCGAGCTGCGCGGCGTCGTCGCGGACGACCCACGGCGCCGACCACCCGGCGGGGACCGCGGCTCCCGCCGGTGCAGGCGGCCACGGGAGGCTCGTGTGATCCAGGTCGGTGAAGATCGGGTCGGCGAGGCTCGTGTCGAAGAATCGCTGCAGCGCCTCGACCGCGTCGCCGACGACGGGCATCGTCACCACCGACTGCACGAGCGACAGGAGCCACGTCTGATAGTCGACGCTCAGCTGGATGTTCTCGAGCGACACGAGATCGTTGCCATGAAAAGCCAGGACGCCAGGGCCGAGGGCGCGGACGATATGCGCATTGATACCGAAGCGACCGAGCTCGGCCCGATGGTCGAACAGCTCGTGATCGTGGTTGCCGATGCAGTGCAGGAGCGGCAGCGCGGTCGCCTGACTGGCAACGGTCGGATAGGCCTGCAACACGATCCCCAGACGGTCCTCGAACGAAGCGGCGGGCGCGCTCGTCCGCATGACGTCGAAGAAATCACCGAGCTGGACGGCCGCAAACCGACCGGGCTCGAGCGTCTGCCGCAGCTGCGCCAGGGCGGCGAGGAAGCGCTCGAGACGAGCGGTACGCCCCGCATCGCCCTCCTGGAAAGAATCGCCCTGGCCAATGCCGAGATGAACGTCGGGGATGACGATCGCGGCGTCGACGCTGAGCGCGAGAGACGACCCGTCGGTGAGCACGGCCTGCATCGACGCCCCTCCCGCCTCGCTCAGCCATCGGAAAGGAACGCCCTGCCCGAGGAAGAACTGCGCGATCTGGTCGAGTGTCATTGAGGCCCGTCTCCATCCCAAGCAACCGAAACTGCGTACACTCGGTAATAGCACGCACCCGACGGCCGCTCCGAGGCTCGCGTCATGTCGTGGCGGGAGGGATCATCGTAGAAGAGGACATGAACCCGTGTCCCTCGATCACCGAACGCGAGCTGCTGGTTGGGGCACGCCTGCTCCCCGCAGGGCCGCGCCGTGACCTGTGGGGCCTCGACCGCCAGCTTCGCGGGGAACACCGGACAATCTCGACGAGGCTGACCGTTCACGGTCGCCGCTCCAACCCACATCGCGGTGAGATCGTCGATCGGGCTGCCCCTCAGGTAGGCGGGGAGATCCGGCGGCGTCGTGCAGCTCACGGGGGTCTCGGGGCTCGCCTGCATCGGAGCGGCTGCTGCGGTGGGGTTCTTCGCGATGGACGTCAGCTGGGGCGGGACGACTCCCTGGCCCCCGATCGGGGATGCGACGATGGAGCAGCGAACGCTCGGCCGGCTGGTGGGGCACCCGAGGAGGCACACGGAGAGGCCGGCGATGGCAAAGGCGATGCGCATCCGGGAGAGATCGCATCCCGGGCTCGGCGGATCAACAGCCAGCACAGTCGAGTTCGTAGTGCTCACTCAGTGGCAAGTTATTTCTTGACCGATGTGAATTCGTGAGGCATAAGTTGAATCATCGACGCATTGGTCGCGTCCAACCGTCCAAAGGAACCAGCCGAGCCGCGAGGCTCTCTGCACGAACATGACGACCCTTCGCACCCATCAATCATCTGCCTTTTCGTCGCGTGAAGCGGCGTGGCAGGGGTGCGCTCGGGCCACGGCGACAGATCGCGGCTATCTCCGATCCCTCCCGTTCCCCGGCCTGAAGGGCTGCGTCCGCGTCGATACCCAGGCAATCAGCCTGATCCCCGTCGGATCCAAGCTCGGTCAGGCAAACCCGGAGGCCTCTCCCTAGGCGAACCCAGAGTCGTTTCACACGCTCTCGAGGCCGCCCAGGGAAACCCAGGCGGCCTTCGTCGTTTGTGGCTCGGAGCCGGCCTCCACCAACCACGACGGCGGAGCGCGGCAAGCCGAGGCATCGCCCCAGAATTTGATCATGACATATGGCACCGGAGACCCCATCAAGACCCATGCTCGGCATACATAGTCCGTAATGCAACACCCAAGGATCGTTCCGCCCGCCCGCAGAGATCCATCCCTCGCAACCACGAGGATGACGGGAGACGTGCGTTCTGCGCTTCACCTCGATGAGCAGATACACCGCGACAGTTCAGACGACCCGTAGACATCGAGGTTCATCTCCGTGCAGCCATGAAGGCCGCCGAGGATGCCCCTCGGCGGCCTTCGTCGTATCAAGAACAGGAGAGTCTCGATGAAACCGCAGTCGGTATTCACCTATGCCGGGACGTTCGCCCAACAGTAGGGCACCGGGCTCTTAACCCGTGAGGTGAGGGTACGAATCCCTTGCGTCCCACGTCTTTGGCGCCAATCCGGCGCGCTCATTCCGGGATCGTCTAGTCGGCAAGACACTGGGCTCTGACCCCAGGAACGCAGGTTCGATTCCTGCGCCCGGAACCGACGGAGGCCACACGGCCGATGTCATCACCCCTTCGTCGCAGCAATCCGCGTTCGGAAAGAACCGAAGTGAACGACGTCCAGCTTGCTGGACGAAGTCCACGGCGGTCTACGGCGGCCGCAAGGCCGACGTGAACGTGACGAAGGGTGACGTGTGCCTGGCGTCTGCGCCTCCGGTCGGTCCGGATCCGCGGCACCAGGCCTTGCTCCTTGAAAACTCGGCGCCAATCAACGGCGATGCCGCACGCGACCGGTGAATGACCACTTCGGTCGTCACTCCTCCGTGTGCGTGCGGGATCGCCATCATTCCAGCGTGGCCCAACGGTAGGGCACCCGGCTGTTAACCGGAACTGTGAAGGTTCGACTCCTTCCGCTGGAGCCACGCCGACCTGTCGGAGCTGGTCAAGGGCTGTGAGCTAGTCGAGTGATAGCGTCCGGTTGAAGCCCGGAAGAACGTGGTGCGAGCCCACGACAGCCCACCCGTGCGATCGCGCACGCACCATGGTGACGTTACTCGTCTGGGACGAGGGTCGGCCGTGAACCGACGGAGGCGGGTTCGATTCCCGTACGTCACCCAATAGTGCGCTGTGAGACTTCCTATGCCTCGTGATGCGACCGGTGTCGCAGCTCCGCTGTCTACGGAACGAGACGGGTTCGACTCCCGTACGAGGCGCTCGTGCACGCCAGGAGATGAAGAGTGCCTGGGTCGCAGAGTCATGGTGACCGGCCGAGCCTCCAAAACTCGGAGAGGGGGTTCGATTCCCTCGCGACCCGCGAGATCGGAGCTCCGGTCGAAGTCTAATCGTTGCGGCGACGCCGCTCCCTGTCTCGGTGGATTCCGAGCACCGGTCTACGAAGCCGGTCGTCCAGGTTCGATTCCTGGCAGGGAGACTACTCCGTGAACACTCAACACACGCGCGACCGCGCTCGAGCCGTCGGTCCCGCATTTCATGTCTACAGGCTCGGAAGGGAGAACGCGGTCATGGCACACAAGACACTCTTCTCGCCGGCATCGAAGTCGACGCCGGCGGACACCCACAACGAGGCGAGCGGGCGCGCATACGCGTTCTCGCCGGCGCACGCCCTCGCCCAGTACGCGGCGACGGGCACGTTCAATCAGACCTATTACGCGAGCGAGGTCGATCAGCTCCAGAAGGTGCTCGAGCTCGCGTCGAAGGTCGACCCCGAGCTCATCGCGAAGACCGCGGTCTACTGCCGCGAGAAGGGGTTCATGAAGGACATGCCTGCGTTCTTGGCCGCGTACCTCGCGGTCAAGGACGTCCGGCTCCTCGCGCTGGTCTTCCCGCGCGTCATCGACAACGGGAAGATGCTCCGCAACTTCGTCCAGATCGTCCGGTCAGGCGCGGTTGGCCGCAAGTCGTTCGGGTCGGCACCCAAGCGACTCGCGCGCGCATGGTTCACCAGTCGCACGCCCGAGGTCATCTTCCGACAGTCGATCGGAAGCGACCCCTCTCTCAAGGATGTCATCAAGATGATTCGCCCTTCGCCGAAGCTGGCGACCGGTGAGATCGATGCCGTCCGTGAGGCCCTCTACGGCTACCTCATCGGGAAGGACGTCCCGCACGACAAGCTTCCTCCGCTCGTGCAGGCATTCGAGGCGTTCAAGAAGGACGGCGGCGACATCCCGGACGTTCCGTTCGAGATGCTCACGGCGCTCGATCTGAGCACCGAGCGCTGGGCGGCGATTGCCAAGAAAATGAGCTGGACCCAGCTGCGGATGAACCTGAACACGCTCCTTCGTCACGGGGTCTTCGCTGACGAGAGCATGGTCTCGTTCGTGGCGAGCAAGCTCCGAGACCCGGAGCTCGTGCGCCGGTCGCGGGTCTTCCCGTTCCAGCTCCTCGGCGCGTTCAAGGCGGCGAAGAGCGACATGCCTGTGGAGCTCACCATGGCCTTGCAAGAGGCAATGGAGGTCTCCATCGAGAACGTGCCGATGGCTCTCGGGAAGGTCTTTCTTTGCCCTGACGTCTCGGGCTCGATGCAGAGCCCAGCGACGGGCTTCCGTAAGGGAGCGACGTCTCTGGTCCGCTGCGTCGACATCGCGGCGCTCGTCTCGGCTGCGTTCCTGCGGCGGAACACCTCTGCGGAGGTGATCCCCTTCTCGGACGACGTCGTGAAGATGCCGCGGCGGCTGAACCCGCTCGACTCGGTCATGACCAACGCGCAGTACCTCGCCAGCTTGCCGAGCGGCGGTACTGCGTGCAGCGCGCCGCTCCGCCACTTGAACGAGCGGGGCGCGACGGGCGACCTCGTGATCTACGTCTCGGACAACATGTCCTGGGCGGACTTCTCGAGGGCACCTGGCGGGGCCGCGACCGTCATGGCGGAAGAGTGGAACCGGTTCCGTCGCCGGAACCCGAACGCGAAGCTCGTGCTCATCGACGTCCAGCCCAACAGCTCGACCCAGATGCACGAGCGCGCCGACGTCCTCAACGTCGGCGGATTCTCCGATTCGGTCTTCGACGTCATCTCGCTCTTTGCGAAGGGCGAGCTCGACGAAGGCCACTGGGTCGGGGCTATCAGCGGCGTTTCTCTCGCGTAGAAAGCGGCGTGCATAGCGTACGCCGGTCGTCGATCGCGGGCCGCCGGAGACAGTGTCTCCATGGCGGCCCGCGGTCGCGGCGCTCTGGGCAACTAGACCCGTATGGACCGGGGCGGGCTTGTAACGCCCGCGTCTCTGACCAGCTCGGTTCGATTCCGAGGTTGCCCACCACGGCAGATGCCGTGAGGACTACATCCACCCTGAACCGGTGGTCCCTCCGGGGACCATGTCCTCACACCTTTGCTGCCGTCTCTCTTTGCGGTGATGGTTCAACAGAAGAACGCGAGGTCGCCAGCCTCGAGACCCGGGTGCGATTCCCGGTCGCCGCTCCGGTCGAATGATGCGTTTTCGACCTCAGAACGCAGTGAATGCAGCAGGGACTACATGTCGCGAGTTCGAGTCTCGCCGATCACGCGCTTCATCTCGCGTCGTCGTAGCTCAGTGGGTAGAGCAGTGTCTCCGCTATCCTTGTCGCTGCTCTTGCCATCTCGCAGGGTGCTCCGCCGGTGCGCTCGTCTCCTGCAGAGTGGACGCCGCGGGTGCAACTCCCGCAGACGGCTCCGAGCTCGGAACAAGATCACGATCATCTAGGTGTAGCTCAACCTGGCAGAGCACTCGGTTTGGAACCGAGAGATGCGCGTTCAAATCGCGTCACCTAGACCAGGCAACACCACGCCGACGTAGCCCAACTGGCAGGAGGCAGCACGCTTAGAACGTGCGCAGTGTCCGTTCGAATCGGACCGTCGGTACCGACGAACAGCAAGGAGAAGCCCAATGCAAACCCGCAAGAGAAAGAGGTGAAGCCATGTCGACACGAACCCTGATGCTGACACCATGGATGGCGCCCCAACGCGTGATCTCGTGGCAACGAGCCGTCGTGCTGCTCTACCTCGGCAAAGTCGAGGTGCTGGAGGAGTACGACGACTGGCTCGTTGCACCGTCGACCGCGATCCGCACGCCCGCCGTAGTCCGCCTCAGCCCGCACGTGACCGGCGGGAGCGTGTCGAGGAAGAACAAGGTGCGCTTCTCGCGCACGAACGTCTTCACGCGCGACGGGTTCCGCTGCCAGTACTGCGGCGACCGGAAGGGGACAGACGAGCTGAACTACGACCACGTCGTTCCCCGTGTTCGCGGCGGAAAGACGGGGTGGGAGAACATCGTCACATCCTGCTACGCATGCAATGATCGCAAGGGGAGCCGCACGCCTGATCAGGCCGGCATGAAGCTTCTTCGGAAGCCCTTCAAGCCGACGTCTCTGCCGCTCGCTCCGGTTCTTCGCTCGGGAAAGGACGTACCCTCCGCATGGCGGGTGTACTGCGCCTTCCCCGAGGACGAGGGCCAGACGCGCGTGGTGTGACGACACGTCTCCGGCTCAGCCGGAGCGTGGCCGTTCGCGGTCGCGACTACCCGACGTCTTGGAGGTCTGCCTCGGCGCGCTCTCCGCGAAAGCGGTCGAGCAAGGTCGACGCGCCAGGTGCGCGTCGACTGCCGTGTGTCTCTTCCGGGCCCAGACGCTAAACAGGGCCACCTCAGCGTGTAGCTCAGCCAGGCAAGAGCGTCGGTGCCCGAGCGCAAGCGTGGTACTCCCACGCTTGCACTCGGGGGAGCCGAAGATCGTAGGTTCGAATCCTGCCACGCTGACCCGTCCGTTCTCGCGACGGGCCATGACGGGTTGGTTACCCTGCGCTCCCTGATAAGGAGCGCGCACTGCGTTCGATTCGCAGATGGCCCACTTCGGGTCCCCGCTGCAGTACCTGGGTGTAGCTCAATCTGGCTAGAGCGCTCGGTTCGGATCCGAGAGGTTGTGGGTTCAAATCCCGCTTCCCAGACCATGGAAGGTGAATCGATCGAGGATCGAGCCCGTTTCGAAAGCGGTGCGCGCTGCGCGAGCGGCGTGGGGAGCGAGACCTCCACCTTCCTAAGTTTTCGTTGATTGCGCCGAGCTTTCAAGCCCGATCCACCGCGAGCGCAGCCATGAGCCTCTTCCACAAGTACCCAGACATCGTGCGTCTCCACAAGCGCCCAGAGCTTCTGAGCGTGAAGCAGGTCGTCGCGACCGAGAAGATTCACGGCACGAACTTCCGTGTGTTCTTCCCGGCCGGGATGAGCGGTGTCGCCGACGTTCGGTTCGGCGGCCGCAACGAGGAGCTCGCTCCCGGCGACCTCGGCTTCTACGGCGGGCGCCCCGTGCGCTGGTTCAAGGATCAGCCGAACCTCCTCATGAGGATGTTCGAGGCCTTCACCTCTTACGGGTTCACCGACGTGACCGTCTTCGGCGAGGCGTTCGGGGCGGGCATCCAGAAGGGCGTGCGGTATGCCGCCGACGACGGGGTCCTCTTTCGCGCCTTCGACGTGATGGTCGGAGACAACTTCGTGACCTACGATCTCTTCGCCTCCGTGTGCGCGGAGTCTGGCCTTCCACGTGTGCCGGAGGTGTGGCGCGGCGAGCCAAGCGTCGCGGCGTTCGACGCCTTGCTCGAGCAGGACTCGATCGAGGCCAAGAAGAACGGGGTCACCGCCGAGGGGAACGTCTCCGAGGGGGTCGTCATCCGCTCCACTCCGCTTCTGCGTGACGTCTTCGGACAGTGGCTCATCATCAAGCACAAGTCCGAGAGGTTCGCCGAGGTGGCAAAGAAGGGCTCGTCGTCGACGGCGCTCGCTCCGGCGCAGTCCTTCGCGGAGACGTTCGTCGTGGAGGGTCGCGTCACGAACGCGCTCGGTCGCCTGCGAGACCGTGGCGTCGTTCTCGAGGCCGACATGGCGGACATGCGCCTGCTCGTACCTGCGCTCGTGGAAGACCTTCTCAAGGAGTGTAGCTCCGAGTGGAGGGAGGCCATCTCCAGCGGCGTCAGCGACAGGCAGGTGCGCGGTGCGGTCACCAAGGCGCTCGGGATGGTGTACCGCCGCATGCTGATCGCACGGGTCTCCTCGTAGGCCCGTGCGATCGTCATCCGAGCTTCATTGCGTGGACTGGGGTCCATTCCGGTTCTACGAAGAGGCTCGCCGACGGGTGAAATCATGTCGCTCAAGTATTTCGCGCAGAAGATCGGGGAGAGCCATTACGTCCTGCCGCGCACGGGCAAGATGCGGGTCGACGCTCATGCGTTCTTCTCGGAGCTTCTGTTCGAGCGCACCGAAGAGTCGATGTGGGCCCAGATCGCGAATGCCGCGGCGTACGAGGGGGTCATTGGCGCCTACATGATGCCCGACGCTCACTCCGGCTACGGGGTGCCCGTCGGGTGCGTGGTCGTCACCGAGGGCACGCTCATCCAGGCGGGATCGGGGTACGACATTTCCTGCGGGGTGCTTTACATGCGAGTCCCCGGCCTCACCGCCGAGCAGGTCGCCCCCTGGGATCGTCGCGCCCGCTGGATCGACGAAGTGGAGAAGCGGGTCGCCACCGGCGTCGGCTCCGGCCGGCCCGCGCTGATGCCGCGGTTCTCGTCGAAGAAGGCGGACGACGTGCTCCGGCACGGCGCGAGAGCGATCGGTGTCTCGGCCGACGTATGCGAGCGTCAGTACATCGAGGTGCCGGAGGACGTCGACCTGCGCAAGATCCACCGCGCGTACGACAAGGTCATCTCGCAGCTCGGCTCGGTCGGCGGCGGCAACCACTTCATCGAGATGCAGGTCGACCGCGACACCGGGGAGGTCTGGGTGATGATCCACTGCGGCTCCCGCGGCTACGGCTGGCAGACGGCGAACCACTTCTTCTACGAGGGAGCGAGCCTGCGTGGGCTTCCCAAGAACCGCAGAGAGGACTCGTGGCTCCGCATCGACGAGCCGCTCGGGCGTGAGTACTGGGTTCACCACAACACTGCAGCGAACTTCGCCGTCGCCAACCGCCACATCATCGTGCGCGGCGTCCAGGAGGCGCTCCGCGGCGTGTTCGGCTGCGAGGGCGAGGTTTACTACGAGATCTCACACAACCTCGTTCAGGAGGAGACGCTCGTGTTGCCGGACGGTTCGACCAAGCGAGGCTTCGTCCACCGCAAGGGGGCGACGCGCGCCTTCCCCGCGGGCCACCCCGATCTCGTTGGCACCGTCTGGAGCAAGACCGGTCACCCATGCCTCGTCCCCGGCTCGATGTTCGACGGCGCCGCGATCCTCTTCGCGGAGCCGGGTGCGTCACGGTCGGGCTTTTCGGTCAATCATGGCTCGGGGCGTCTCATGGCCCGGGGCGCAGCAAAGCGTGACCTCGAAGCCTCGCAGGGTGAGATCGATCGCGAGATGCACGAGATCGTCCGCGATTTTGGAGGAGTAAAGATCACCGGCATCGTCGGGAACACGAAGAGGACGCCGCTCGACGAGTGCGCGCGTGTCTACAAGAACCTCGACGACGTCCTTGCCGTGCTCGAGACGGAGGGGATCGCGCGGGTCGCCCATAGGCTCTACCCGGTCGCCAACATGAAGGGGATGGACTGAGACGGGGAGCGCGACGTCGATCGTTTGGGTGACATGCGCGCCGGCGACGTGCGCCGTACGGTCCTTCCCATGCGAACCGAGACCTTCAGCGTGAGCACGACGCCCGTCCACCCGTCCGTCGAGTCGGCGCTCTCGCAGCTTTTCGAGGCCGCTCTTGCCGAACCCGATTTCGCCACGCCTTCGGCGGCAGCACGAACGCTGCGGGAGCACGGCGCCTCGAGCGAACGATCCAACCAAACCGCGAACCTCGCCGCGCCGCGGCTGATCGCACGCACCTGATGGGTTCCGTCAGCCGGGCCGCTGACTAATTGGTCTTTTCTTAGCCTTTCTTGCCTGCACCACGACGCCGAGCTCCTCGATCCGCAACCTCAGGGGTAGCGCTGCGGCGCACCTCGATTGAGGCTACCGCGCGGTACGGTGCACGGTAAGCTCCCGCGCCGACCACCCGAGCAAGGAGCTTCCCCTGCGCCGCATCCCGCGAATCAGCCTTCTCCGCGTCCCTTCGCTCGCGGCCCTCGTCGCGTGTGGTGCGGGCGACATCGCTGGTCCCGCGCCTCAAGCGCCTGTGCCCGTCGCGAGCGCCGCACCCACACCGCCACCGGCTTCGAGGCCTGCGTACCCCGCGGCCGAAAAGCGACCCGTTGTGGACAGCTACGGGGACGTCCGCGTCTCCGACGACTACCGCTGGCTCGAGGACTGGAACGATCCGAACGTGAAGGCGTGGTCGGAGGCGGAGAATGTCTTCGCACGGAAATGGCTTGATGCCGGGCAGAGCCGTGACGTGATCCGGGCGCGCGTCGAGAGACTGATGGGCGACACGTCGCCCTCCTGGACTGGGCTCGCCGCACGCCGCGGCGTCTTCTTCGCCCTCGAGCGTCGACCACCGAAGCAGCAGCCCTACCTCGTCGTGCTGAAGTCGCTCGATGACCTGCAGGGATCGCGCGTACTCGTGGACCCGAGCGTGATCGACCCGAGCGGCTCGACCTCGATCGGGTGGTTCGCCCCCTCGCCCGACGGGAAGCGGGTCGCTGTCTCGCTTGCGAAGGCAGGCGCAGAGCATGGCGACGTGCACGTGTTCGACGTGGCGACCGGCAAGGACGGAAAAGACGCCGTGCCCCAGGCCGACGGCGCCGGAAGCGGCGAGTGCCTCGCATGGAACGCAGACGGCAGCGGGTTCTTCTACACGCGCGGTCGCCCCGATGGCGCATCGCCGAACGCCTACCGTCACGTCAACTTTCACAAGCTCGGCGACGCGGCGGAAAAGGACGTCGCCGTTCTTGGCCAGGACGGGCCGAGAATCGCGCAGTGGGAGGTCACGACGGGGGGCGACGGGCGCACGATCGTGGCGCGAATGGAGGACGGCGACAGCGGGCACTGGGAGCACTGGGTGCGCGTCCCCTCCACGGGGAAGTGGCTCCTCGTCGCGACGCGGGCCGATGCCGTTCGCCGCGTGGTCGTCGGGCCCGACGGGTCGCTCTTCTTCGTCTCCTCGAAGGACGCCCCGAAGCGGCGGTTGCTCCGCAGCTCCGGGGCGTCGCCTTCGCTCGCCAAGGCCGACGTCGTCCTTCCCGAGGGGGACGCCGTGCTTTCCGACGTGCTCCCGACAAGATCCCGCCTGTACTTGCTCGAGGACATCGGCGGCGTCTCCAGGCTTCGCAGCGCGCCGCTCTCGCGCGGGAAGGTCGGCGCTCCTGCGGTCGTCGTGGCCCCCACCGTGTCCGCGATCGGCGCGCTCGAGGTCCTCGGAGGCGACGACATCGCCTTCGCTGCGACGAGCTACACACGGCCGACCGCCGTCTATCGGGTGACCTCGAAGGACGGCTCGGTGACGAAGACCGCACTGGCGGCGACCTCGGCCGCGGACTTCAGCGGTGTGGAGGTCAGCCGCGAGGAGTGCGCCTCGATTGGCGGCATCAGGGTGCCGATCACCGTTCTTCGCTTGCGCTCGACGGGGCTGAACAGCGACGCGCCAACCCTTCTCACCGGCTACGGCGGGTTCGGGCTCTCCCTCACTCCTCGATTCCGCGCCCACACGCTCACCTGGCTCGAGCAGGGGGGCGTCTATGCGGTCGCTAACATTCGTGGCGGTGGCGAGCTCGGCGAGGCGTGGCACACCGGAGGCAACCTCACGAACAAGCAGAACGTCTTCGATGATCTCTATGCGTGCGCACAACACCTGACCGACGCGAAGTACACGTCTCCGGCGCATCTCTCGATCATCGGCGGGTCGAACGGCGGCCTGCTCATGGGTGCGGAATTGACCCAGCATCCAGAGGCATTCAAGGCCGTGGTCTCGATGGTCGGGATCTACGACATGCTACGGGTCGAGCATGACGCGAACGGCGCGTTCAACGTGACCGAGTACGGAACCGTCGGGGATCGGGCGCAGTTCGACGCGCTCTATGCCTACTCGCCCTATCAGCACGCGAAAGATGGCGTCGCATACCCTGCGATCCTTTTCATGACCGGCGCCAACGACCCTCGCGTCGCCCCGTATCATTCGCGAAAGATGGTCGCGCGCCTGCAGGCCGCCACGTCGTCCGACGCACCGATCCTCCTCCGCACGAGCGCCAACACGGGGCACGGGATGGGCACGCCCCTCGCGGCGCAGATCGAGGAAATGACAGACGTCTACACGTTTCTCTTCCAGACGCTGGGCGTGACGGTCGCGCCGAAGTAACGATCGCCCCTCATGTCCTACATCGCTCAAGCCTCCCGCCTGATCTCCGTACCGGCGGAGGTCGCGTTCGACTGCCTCGCCGATCATGACTCCTGGGCAACCTGGATGCCCGAGTCGTTCCGTCCGTTCGGCCGTTCACTCGGTCGCCTCTGCCCAGGGATGAAGTTCCGTGTGCGCATCCTCGGGTCGCCGCTCCCCGTCGGCGTGGGCGTTCGTGTCGTGGACCGCGCGCGTGAGCTGACCTGGGGCGGCGGCGTGCCCGGCGTCTTCCTCGCCGAACACCGGTTCCTGTTCGAGCCGAGAGGGGACTCCTCCGTCGAGGTGCGGTCCGTCGAGACCTGGTCCGGCGTCATTCCGAGGCTCCTGCGCCGCACGATCCTCCCCTCCTCCGAACGAGTCGGAAACGACCAGCTCGCGGCGCTCGATGCTGCGAGCCAAGCGCGGCGTGCGGGACGAAGCTGAGCGAGAGCGGGAAGGCCGAAAACGGCGGGCGCACCGGCGGCCTCGCCGCTCTCGCGAGCAAATTGTAAGCATTCCTGAGTGGCCGGTGGCTGCGCGACGACGTCGCTTTAGCCACGCTCGAGTCGCCGAGGTCACAGCGTCGAGAACGCGCCCACCGAGGACGGTGCTGCGATCACGGGACCAAGACCGCCGCGCCTTCGAATCGGCCGGCGCGGAGGTCGCCGAGCGCTCGATCGGCTTGCTCGAGCGGATAGGGCGTCGTGTGGGTCACCACGCCAATTTCCGGCGCCAACCGCAAGAAGTCGATGCCGTCCTGTCGAGTCAGATTCGCGACGGACGCGATCTGCCGCTCTTCCCAGAGGCTTCGGTAGGGAAAGCTCGGGATGTCGCTCATGTGGATCCCTGCACAAACCACGCGCCCACCCTTTCGGACCGCACGGAGCGCGAGCGGGACGAGCTTGCCATCGGTCGCAAAGATGATGGCGGCATCGAGCGGCTGCGGGGGCACCTCGTCGGAACCTCCGGCCCAGCGTGCGCCAAGGCTCCGCGCGAACGACTGAGTCGCACCATCTCCGGGGCGCGTGAATGCGTATACGGAGCGCCCCTGCCAGTTCGCGACCTGCGCGACGATGTGGCCCGCAGCGCCGAAGCCGTAGATTCCGAGCGCCTTCCCCTCGCCCGCGATCACGAGCGAGCGCCAGCCGATGAGCCCGGCGCAGAGCAAAGGGGCAAGCGACACGTCAGCCCCAGCCTCGCCCAGCGGGAGCGCATAGCGCGCGTCGGCGATGGCCGCCGTGGCGAAGCCCCCATCTCGTGTGTACCCCGTGAACCCTGGGCGATCGCAGAGGTTCTCGTGGCCGCTCACGCAGTAGCTGCACACACCGCAGGTATGGCCAAGCCATGGAATGCCCACGCGCTCCCCCGTGCGCAACCCCTGCACCCCATCGCCGATCGCATCGATCCGTCCGACGATCTCGTGGCCTGGGACGATCGGCACTCGCGGGTCGGCCAGCTCGCCATCGACGACGTGCAGGTCGGTGCGGCACACGCCGCATGCCGACACCTTCACCCGGACTTCGCCGGGCCCGGGCTGTCGGTCGTCGAGCGTCGTCCACTCGAGCGGAGCCCCGAGCTTCTTGAGCACCATGGCTTGCATGTGGCCGTCCTTGGATACGTGAAGACTGTGACCATGAGCCCATGAGCGCGCAATGCACTCACGGCAGGTGGATTCTGCGCCTCGATGGCGCTCAGCGCGGCGGGGGATCCTCGGCCGTCACATCGTGCTCACCGGACGAACGTCGACCGTGCCCCAGAGGATCGCGCGATCTTTCTCCGCGAGGTTCACTCCGTTGACCTCGCCCCTCGGCTCACCGAAGCTCCGCAGCACGACGACTGCGTTTTCCGACGCCGCGCGTCGCACCGCGCTCACGAGTCGTCCGCGATAGGCGGCCGTGGCGCCGTCGAGAATGTTCGAGAGCGTGAACGCGTTGAAGCTTCCGGGCGGAGACGCCTCGAGGTAAGAGGCCGCATCGGCGAGCACCAGCTCGATCCGCGCAGCGTCTCGCGGCACCGGAAGAGCCGCCGGCGCCGCTCCCAGGAGCAACGCATGAGCATACGGGTTGCTCGCGTTCGGATGACTCGCGAACGCTCGGGCCATGCGCGCACGCATGACCGCGCCGAAGTGAGCGGGCAGGAAGTCGAGGAACTCCTTGGCGTAGACAGCGCGCAGCCCGGCAACGGACATCATTGCGCCGAAGCCAGTGCGAAAGCGCCAGGTGTCCAGCCGGTCCCGCCAGAACGCGACCTGCGCGTCGAGGTCCGAGAGCGCGAGGAATGCCCGCACGACATCCTCGCGCCAGCCCGCGAGAGGCATCAGCGCACGCCCGAACCCCATCACCTTTTCGGCCGTTCCGACCACCATCTGAGCGCCCGCGATTCGCCGCTCCGCATAGGCGAGCTGTGTTGGATTGATGTCGCACGCCACGACCTCGTGACGCTCACACAGGCTCAGCGCGGTGCAGCCCGCGGACGCGATACAAAACACCCGTCCCCCTGCCGGGAAGGCCGTCCGCTCGATGTCGACGTCCTCGTACATGCGGCCGAAGAGGACGCGCTTCGGCCCGGCGCGAGAATCGAAACGCCCGGCGGTCCATGCCGTCGCAGCCGTCACGACCGCCCTCCGCTCATCGCGGCCGCGACCCATGCGAGTAGCAGGAACGGTACGTTCTTCACCACCATCCCCGCAGGGTCATGGATGATGTGTCTCGCCCAGAGAAGCCCGTTCGCGTTCAGGGTGACCAACAGCACGGTCTGCGCCAGCGCGCAGAGCCCCGGGGTAACGCCCGACATCACCCAGGCCGCGACCGCGATCTCCGTGAAGCCGAGCGCCAGGAGGAACCGTTGGCCGACGAGGGGTCCGAGCTTGGGAACGGCCTCGACGACCTGCATCTGTCGGCGCTCTCTACCGAGCACCTTGCACCAGAGGCCTTCGTACAGCCAGACCGCCGCTACCGCGCTCCGCACGAGCAGGAGCGGAGGAAGTGCAGGCGAGATGTCGTGCATGCTTCGAGCAGAGCACAACGCGTGCCGCCGCGGCACAGGCCGTGCACGGCGTGCGCGCCATGAGACGATTGTCGCGCGTTGGTCGGCTTTTCCCTCGCAACACGACCGTCGACTCCGTGGAGACCGTGGTTCGTTTTGCCGCCACACCCGAGGCGGTTTGGCGGGGGATGCTCTTCTACGAGGAGGTCCCGCGCCGCCCCACACCCCTGCTGCGACTGTTCCTCCCGTTGCCGCTGCGCACGGAAGGCGACAAGACACGCGTCGGAGCGACGATCGCTTGCACTTACGAGAACGGCTACCTCGAGAAGCGGATCACCGAAGCCGAGCCGGCGCGGTTCGTACGTTTCGATGTTCTCGTCCAGAAGCTCGGCATCGAGGACTGCGTCTCGATGGGGGAAGGCTCGTACGACATTCGCGGCGACGCCGACGGCGCCGAGGTGGTGCTCACCACCCGATATCGCGGACACCTGCGGCCGCGCTGGATATGGCGCCCCTTCGAGCGCTTCCTCGCACACCGCCTGCACCACCACATTCTCGACGGGATGCGTGACTCGCTCGAAGCACCGGTCGCGTCAAATGCGACCCCCGCGCTTCCCGGCAAGAGTGAGGCGATCGTGAGAGGGTGAGGCGGTTCTGCAACGGGCGAGCGCGCGAGGGTGTCAGGGCTCGCGAGGCTGTCTTGGGACGGCCTTGTAGCGCGACCGCAGATCACCGGCCACCACCACCAGGAACGCCGCAAACGAGAGCGTGCCGATGACCTGACCCACGGACATCGCGACGATGACGGGGATCGGGCGAGGGTCGAGCAACGACCAAACGATGAGCCCCAGCGCAAACAGCGCGAGCAGACACGCCACAATCAGGATACGCGGAGCAGACGGGAGCTTCATCGCGAACCTCGAGTCGTTGCAGGAATGACAGGCGGGGCTTCCCCTGCGGGGCGGAAGTTCGGGTGCGCATAGCCGTGGCACCCCGCGCTCGCGCAGCTGATGCGATCAGCGCGGGTGTCGTCGAGCGTCTCGCGGTGGTCGGGGATCTGGAGCCAGAGCATGTCCTCCGTCGAGTGACACTGCATGCAATTGCCGTTCGGAAAAGGCTGTAGCAGGTGGATCTTCTCCTTCGCCTCGGCGATCGTCGTCGAGTAGTACTGCGTGTAGTAGAGCCACACGTGCCTCATGCCGCCGAGCTTCGTCAGCACGGTGCCGAACATCCCGTAGTCCTCGTGGCACGTGTAACAGTTCTCGTCTCCGAAGAGCTTGTTGCGGCCGTGGCGCGAGGATAGCGAAGTGCTCTTCGGGTCATTCGAGTCGTCTCGATGCGCCTCCATCACGTGGCAATCGCCGCAGAATGATCGCTGTTTCGTGCGCTCGTAGCCCTGGACATTGCCGGCCATGGCAGCGCCGATCGGAAATACGCCGAGGCCCAGAAGAAGGAGGACCTTGGTGCCGGTAGTCCACACAGGGCGCACCACGAGGTAGCCGATGAGGATGATTGCCGAGGCCAGCGCACAGCCCAAAGCGATGGTGGTCAAGGGTGAAGCGGGTAGGCTCAAGGCTCCTCCGCGCGCCGTGCCCAAGAATTGCACGGGAGCGCGGACAGATGGTGTGCAAGACGACGGCCACGCGCTCCTGGCGCCTACGACGAACGCTCGGCGTGCTGGTATGCGCGTGGGGCACGATCTCGTCGTCGGCGCTCGGCGATCCTCTTGTTCTGCGCGCCGACGCGCTCGCAGAGACGTCGTCGCCGACAGGGCTCATCGTGCTCCAGGGGGAGGACCGCCTGAGGCCATGGATCGATGCGGAGGGGCTCGTCTGGGCCGGGGCCAAGTCGAGCGTCACCGGTGACGTCCTCGTGCTGACGATGCGCGTCCGGGATCCCAAGGGTCACGCCGAGCTGAGAGGGGGTCGGTTCGTTCTGGCAACTGGCGCCATCCGCCCCGTGCAGATCGACGGCGCGGAGGTGACCCTGCGCGCTCCATGGGGGTCGGCGGTCGAATCGTTCGGCGGCGCGCCTGTCGTGCCTCGCTTCGGCGCGCGCCCCTACGATTGGCTCGCCGGGGGTCGTTTGTCCCAGAAGTTTGGGGCCAAGGCCCTCGTCGGCGTCTCGTATCTCCAGCGACGCGAAGATGGCGAGATCTCCGATCACGAGCTCGGTGCCGACGCTGCGTTTGCCGCGGCTCGATGGCTCGACGTCGCTAGCTTCGCCGCGTACGACCTCACGTCGCCCGGCCTGGCGAACGCACGGATCTCGGCCGCGTCACGGTTCGATGCCTTCCGCCTCGAGGTGTTCGGTTCGCAGCTTTCCCCTGGTCGCTTGCTGCCGGCGACCTCGCTCTTCTCCGTCCTCGGCGATTTTCCCTCGCAGACGGTCGGAGGCACCCTCAAGTGGCTCGCCGCGCCCCGTCTGGATCTTCTCGCGAGCGGTGCGGGCCAGGACGTCGGCGGTGGCCTCGGCTGGAACGGTTGGGTCCGCGCGACGCTGCGTCTCGATGGCCAGGGCTCGGGAAATCTGGGGCTCGAGCTCCGCCGAGTCGACGTCTCCACCGCCGAATGGACTGGCGTCCGCGGAGTGGCCGCGTTGCCGCTCGGGCGGGGCTTCCGGTTCTCGACGGAGGTAGAGATCGTCGTCCCCGATCACCCGGACGGGCGTGGCATCGCCTGGCCGTGGGGACTCCTCGCGTTCGCCTATCGACACGCTGGCTGGGAAGCAGCCGCTGCCGTTGAAGCCTCCTCTACACCGACGCATCTCTACGAAGCCAATGCGCTCGCGCGCCTGTCGCGAAGCTGGGTCACTCCTTGAAAGTCTCGCTTACGTTCGCTGTCATCCTGGCTCTTGCCGTCGCTGCATGCGCGGGTGTCCTCGGGCTACGCCCCCACGACTCTTCGCATCCGTTCGAACACCGTGCTCACGCGACGCACGGGGTCAACTGTGTAGACTGCCACAAGGGAGTGAGCACCCTCGGCGAGGTGGAAACGCTTCACGTGCCTTCCGACGAGACGTGTATCGGCTGCCACGCCAAACCTCATGATCAGCATTCTTGCCTCGGCTGCCACGGCACGGCGAACGCGCGAGAGGGTGCGAAGATCGCGCGCCAGCACCTCCGGTTCGAGCATCGAGCTCACCAGACGGCGACGCACGGCGATTGCGTCCGATGCCACGAGGCCGCGGCCGACGAGAACCCGAACACGATGCGGCCCAAAATGGCCACATGCTTCAGCTGTCACGAGCACCAGGATCAGTGGCCGCTTCGCGACTGCGACAGCTGTCACAAGAACCTCGCTGCGGAGGATACGCCACCGACGAGTCACCTCGTCCATGACAGCGACTGGATCCGCGAGCACGGCGTCCGAGCCGCGGGCGCACGTGATCTCTGCGCAAGCTGCCACTCCGAGCGATCGTGCGCCGGATGCCACGGAGTCGGCACCGTCCCCGCGCTGCCGGCGAGGCTCGTGTTCGATCAGGTGCCACTCTCGGGCCTCCACCGTGCCGGCTTCGTCGCCCGCCACTCGATGGAAGCTCGCGCCGACCCCGGTCTCTGCGTGACTTGCCACACACAGAGCTCCTGTCAGGGCTGCCACGATCGCGAGAAGGTCGGGCCAAGCACGGCGTCGCGCAGTCCACACCCGCCAGGGTGGATCACGACAGCCGCTGGCGGCGGCGAGCACGGCGGACAGGCGCGCATCGACCCCACATCATGCGCGGGCTGTCACGGTGGCGCGGGCGAGCAACTCTGCGTCGGCTGCCACCGCGTGGGAGGACCCGGTGGCAGCCCCCACGGGCCAGGCTTTCGTAGTGACCGGAACAAGACGCACGATCTCCCGTGCCGTCTCTGTCATGGCGTGGGCCCGTGACGCGCCGATGGACCGTGGGCGTGGGGCTCGGCGCGCTTGCGCTCGTGGCGCTCGCCGTAGTGGCTCTTCTCGCGTGGTGGCCGCGGAGGTCGCCACCGGTCCCTGCGAACGTCCCGGCCACCTGGGCGCAGGTTCGTCTGGGGACGGGGCACGTGACCCACGTGGACAATGCCCATATCGAGTGCAGCAGCTGCCACGACCTGGCGCGCGAGGGATTCAAGGATCCAGGCCCCGCAGGATGCGCGCACTGCCACGCGAAGGAAGTCCTCCGGGGGCATGGAGGGAAGGCGGGCGACAAGACGAGCTGCCTCGGGTGTCATAGCTTCGCAGCGACGACGAAGACGGCGACCTGTATCGATTGTCACGCGCGGGCTCAGGGCGAGAATCGGGCAATCCTGCAGCACGGGACGGTCGCGTGCGCGACGTGCCACAAGCCTCACGAGCCCACCGCGATTGCGAATTGCACGAACTGCCACGCGGAGCGTTCACCCGAGCACGATTCGCATGCAGGTAGCGAGGCGTGCGCAGACTGCCACCAGCCTCACGCTCCGGCAGTCGCCGCGATCGCCTCGTGCGCAGGATGTCACGAGCAGGCGAAACGATCTCCCGCGCCAGGCCACGCGACGTGCGAAGGTTGCCACAAACCACACGACTTCGTCGCCACCGGAAGGGCGACGTGCGTGACTTGCCACGGAGAGAAAGCCACGCTCGCGTCGACGCAGCCGAAGCATGCCGAATGCACGAGCTGCCACGCGCCGCACGAGCCGAACGGTGCAGCCTCCGCAGCAGCGTCATGCGAAGGCTGCCACGCGGACATCAAGGTCAAGCACGGGACGCAGAGCGCGTGTGTCACCTGCCACACGGCGCATCCAGCGACGAACAGCAGCGCGATAGCTTCGAATTGCACGACGTGCCACCAGGCGATCGCGCCGACGGACACGGCTGCCCACGCCGGGACGACCTGCATGTCGTGCCATCGCCCGCATGACTTCACGCCACCCACGAAGGCGGCGATCTGCCAGACGTGCCACACCAGCGAGATCAAGCTCGCCGACACGAATCCGGGCCACGACCGCTGTGTCACTTGTCATGGCGACGACGTGCACCGGGAGAGACCTGCGCCGGCGTGCGGGAGCTGTCACGCTGCGGAGCAGTCCACGGCACCTGCGGGCCACCAGGCCTGTATCAATTGCCATGAACCTCACTCGGGCGAGCGTCGAGCGACCGCGACCTGCGCTTCGTGTCATGCGAAGGAGGAGGGCGGGAAACACGAGCAAGTCGCGGGGGGCTGTGCCACGTGCCATCGAGCCCACGGGCCTGGAGGAATTGCGACACCGCCGACATGCGCAACCTGCCACCAGGCCGCGAAGCTCCCGGCGCTGCACACGGTCGCTGCGCACTCCATCTGCACCACGTGCCATTCGTCGCACGGCCCGACACGCGTGGATCGCGCAACGTGCACGACGACCTGTCACGTGGACCGACGCAATCATCAGCCCGAGGCCCAGGTCTGCAACGGCTGTCACGTGTTTCGACGGTGACGAGCGGTCGAGGAGTGACCTCGCAGCTGCCGTCAGAGGTCTGCGGCGTGCCCGTTCGAATGCTCCGCCCACGGAACGACGCGCGACGGTTACTCTCCCGAGTTGATGATGCCGTTGATGTGCAAGCTCAGGCCTGCATCGCTGATGAGCGGGAGGCCGGAGCCGGGGATGGTGACTTCGCTGCCATGACAGTACGACTGGCTGCAGTCGGTCGAAGTCGTGTGCTCGGCTGTCGGAGGGATCCCATGGCACGCGCCACACGCCGCCGCAGCGCCTGAGCCATCCGTCCACACCGGTGTCACGGCAGGAGTGGCCGGCAGGTTGGCGCCATGGCAGGCGACGTTCGTGCATGACGTCCCGTTCCAGGCGGGCAGCGCCCCTCGCTCCGTGGCTCGCCCGGAGAAGTCGACCTGAACGACGCCATCGAGATGGCCCGGCGAGAGCACAGTCGCCGGGACGACGTGACAGTCCGAGCACGCGACCGGCGTCGTGATCGTCGGGTTCTTGTGTGCAGGATGAGCAAACGTCGACGGCCAGGGGCTGCTGCCGGAACCGTGGCAAGCCCCGCACGTGCCGTTGCCGTTGCCAAGCTCGACTCGGCCGTCGAGGTGCAATGGGCCGCCGGACAGCGCCGTCCCCGTCGCGTTCGCCTCTGCGTGACAGCCGGTACACGGCCCTGTGAAGTGACCTGCGGGAGGCGAAAGATGGCAGTCGTTGCAGCCCACCGGTGTCACGTCGAGCCAGCTGGGACGTGGTCGATTTCCGCCGGCGTCATGACAGGCAACCGCGCAGACGTTGGTCGTCGCGTCGAAGCTCGCCTCGCCCTGGATGAGGGTCTGGTCGAAGAGGACGTCCACGCTCCCGTTGCCATGGAGCCCGCTGATCACGCTCGCTGGAGGCGAGGCGCTCGGCACGGGATGGCACGTCGAGCACGGGTAGCCGCCCAGTCGGTCGGCAGAGGATTCGACGTGCGCGGCGTGGGCACCCGCGGTCTTGGCATCGCCAGGAAAGAAGCAGAGATCGCGCGGGGGATAATCGCGCGTTCCATCGCCATGGCAGGTGCTGCAGGCGAGAATCCCGCCGGATTGGTTGTGGCAGCTCGTGCACGCCGGAGCCCCGGGTGCAGCCAGGGTGATGCTCGAAGGCCGAGAGAGCGTTCCGTCGTGGCACGCGCCGCATGCGTTCGCGTTCAGAGGGTCGAGCATCTGTGCCCAGCTCTGGCCTCGCAGAAGCGTCCCGTGGAAAGCGCTGCTTCTCGGATCGATGATTCCGGGGTCGTGCACCGCCCCCTGAAATGCGGGGGTCCCTCCCTTCACCCATGCCGTCAGCGTCGACGTATCGGCGGCATCGAGATAGCCGCTATGGGACGGTGTCTGCAGCACCGCAAGAATGGGGGCGAGACCGCTCGGCGGGAGCGAAGCTGGTACCCCCGAGGGCGACACACAGCCGATGGTCCCCAGAAACGACGTTGTGCTCCATCCGGCGGCGGGTGTCGTTCCACCGTGACAGCTCGCGCAATGCGCCGCGAGGATCGGGGCGACGCTCTGGTCGAAAACGGGCGCGGTGGGAAGCGCGCGGTCGGCCGAGCACCCACAGCTCCATGCGAAGACCGATACGACCGCCCACCTCCAGTGCATCGCCGTGACTGCCACTTACTGCGGGCGGACCGGAAGGCTGACGGGGGCCTTGTTCGTCAGCGCGAAGATTGAGTCGTAAATGAGTTGTTGCGTGTATTTGGGGTTGTGCACGCCGTTCCCGCCGCCCTTCGCAATGAGCTCGTAGTTGTAGACGGCGCCAGCCTCGCTGGCCGAGAGCGTCACGGGAGGGCCGCCGTCGACGGCGCCCGCGCCGGTGCGAGGTGAGTCGGTCGAAAACATCCCATCCGCGAGGTTGGCGGCCGTCAGGGGGAGATACGGCGCTGCCGTCGATCGTGTCAGATATCCGGCGGTGTTCAGGTCTGCCTCGAGCTCGAACATCTCGGTCTGGTCCAGCGTCTGGCCGCCGTTGATGTCGAAGCTCGTCGCTCCGGCGTGGCAGTTCAGACAGACGCTCAGGTTCGGCTCGAACGAGTGATCCCCGACGTTCTGGTTGGTCGTGACGGGCGCCATATGACAGCTGACGCACGTGAGCTCGAGCTGGTGGGTCGACGTCCCGTAGGTCTGGCCTGGATACTGGTATCCGCCCTTCGCCGAGAACACATCGGCTTGCGGGCCTTCGTGCGGCCCCCAGTGCGACGAGAGCGCGTTCCCCGTGGCCGTGATGTAGTGGGTCACGTCCTTCCTCGACTTGTGGCACCACACGCAGGTGTTTGCGGTGCCCAGATCGCCCGCCGAGCTCCCGGTGATGGCCGCGGTCGTCGGGCTCGTCTCGAGAAACACGCCCGCATCGGGCTCGACCGGGACGACGAAGGGGAACGAGCCTGGTGTCCACGGGATACCGGTTCGGTGCGGGTCATTGGCGTCGGTGACGGCGTGGCAGGTCGTGCAATAGACCTCCGCGACCGTCGCGCTTCCCGTGTACAAGGCGTCGTCCTCGACGCCACCGGCCAGGTACTCGAGCTCGCCGCTCTTCACGTTGGCCACGACTCCACCGCCGACCGTCCCGACGTTACCCGCAGCGCGCTGGGCGAGTCCGTCGATCGCGTGACAGTTACCGCAGGCCGCGCCAGGCGTTGTCCACTCGGTCTCAGGAGTGGCTGACGCCGCGTTCGTCAGGTACTCGAAATAGTGAACGCTCGTCTGGAACTGCGCGACGACGCCATTGAAGCCGTGGCACGGCGACAAGCACGAGGCTTGAATCGCGATGCCAGCATCGGGAAGCCGTGCTGCCCCAGCCTCCTCCGAAGGTCCCGCAGGACCCTGTGGGCCGCTCGGCCCGGCTGGGCCTTGCTTCCCTGCTGACCCAGCCTCGCCCTCAGGGCCGGCTGGGCCATTGGGGCCCTCGCACGCAACCACCGTGAGCAGCATTATTACGGCAAACTTTGCTTCATGACGTCGGCGCATGGTCGCAATTCCTCGAAACGCGACACGTGTTCGTCGCAGCGGCGCCTCAACTCATGCACGACTCGAGCCGCGCGATTAAACGCCTTGAAATCGAGGCTCGCGCGCGTCGAACGTCCGTTCGCGGCACCGAACGGAAGCTCGAAGCCACACCTGCGCATTCCCTGTTCAGCCGGCCTGTGGGGCGTTCCCGTGCACGCTGTGGCGCTTTCGTGCCGTGCGCCGTCTGCGAGCCTCTGGAAGCTGCGCTCTCGCCGGAGCGCCGACCCGCAGCGCGTCGCGCAAATTCGCTCGTCGCCCGATACAATGTCTCGTCAGGCACATCCGTCGGGCCCGCACACGGCTCCCTCGTCTTGGTCGGCGCGTTGCGAGTTGACGTCGTCCCATGCGCGCTCGAGCGCTTCGAGCAGTACGATCGCTGGCTGCGCGCCGGACACGGCGTAGCGCCCGCCGATGACGAAGAACGGAACGCCCGTGATGCCGAGCTCCATGGCGCGCTCTTCGTCCGCGCGCACCTCGCGAGCATAGCGAGTGCTCGCGAGCATCGTGCGCACGTCCTCCCGATCGAGCCCCGCCTCGGCACCAAGCACGACCAAGGCTTCGCGGTCGCCGATGGCCACGCCTTCGGTCATGTACGCGCGCAAGAGACGCTCCTTCACTGCATCCTGCACTCCATTGTCGAGCGCGAGGTGAAGCACGCGGTGCGCATCGAAGGTATTGCCCGATCGCAGCTTCTCGAAGTGGAAGTCGAGCCCTTCGCCCGCAGCAACCTGGCTCAGGTTCCTGGTGGCTGCATCGGCCTGGGTGACGGACATGCCATATTTCGTCGCGAGGCGCTCTGTGTGCGAGACGCTCGTGTCGCGTATCGGCGGCGCGGACGGGTCGAGCTCGAATGCTCGCCAGGTGACCTCGACCTCTCCGCGATGTGCGAACGACGCGAGCGCAGCCTCGAGACGGCGTTTACCGATGTAGCACCAGGGGCACGCGATGTCGGACCAGATGTCGATGAGTAGCTTCTTCACGGTCACCGGATCGTAAGTCGCTCAACCGCGCGTGACCAGGCTGCACGGATCCAGCTCGAGCGGAGATGGCGGGGTCGCTGCCCTTCGGATTGGAACGCGTTATGCGTTCTCGAGGGTCGTTCCCACTCGCGGAGGCAACGACCGCCATGAAACCGACGACGACAGAGCTGAAGAACGAGATCGAGAAGAGCCTCGGGCTCATGCGCACGCTGCGCGATGAGGTCCGGGTCAAGCTTCACCTTGCAGGCATGGACGCAAAGGACGAGTGGTGGAAGCTTGAACCGAAGCTCGAGGAGCTGGAGCGCGCGGCGTCCGAAGCCACCGAGGCGACCCGTACAGCGATTGCGGATGCGGTGCACAAGCTCTCGAAGCTCCGATCAACGCTCTCCTAATTCATGCGGGCGGGCGAGGCGTCAATCGCGGATCACCCGGCACGGCGAGAGCGGGTTTGCCGGACTGCGAGGGGTCTCAAACGGTTGCCGTCGATGGCCTCTGCCGGGCGACCGTCTTCCGGCATCCTCGCCGTCGTCCAGTAGCCCTCGCGCGAGACCATCCGCTCTCCGTCCCAGACCGATGGCGGGCCGATCCACACCCAGCCCGGATTTGCGGGCGATACCCACCAGCGGCCAGCATACCAGGCCCAGCCGTCGGCTCCGGACGCCCAGTACCCTGTGCGCCGCCTAGCTCCAGAGAGCGTCCTCGCGGACGTCGAGGTAGCCACCGAAGAGGCCGCCGAGCGTGCCGGGTCGGACCTCGGCGTGACTGAACGACATGGATGACTCGACGCTCTCGCCGTCTCCTTTCCGAGCAACGGTGTGCGTCGCATTCGTGCGTTGGCTGCCGCCGCGCTGTCCGAAGCCCGCGTGACCGCGCACCACGTCCACCGGCGACGGCGACCCCTGGCGCGAGTGTAATTGGCCACGAAGGTCGCGGGGAGACTCGTGATGGGTCTCGGCGTGGTCGCAGCGGCGCTCTTCACGCGGCTGATGAAGAAGGCTTCCGCGACCGGAATGAACACGGGAGCGAAGGTGTGGGTGATGGATCATGCCGTCACCAACGTCGGCAGCGCGATCCCGATGCCTGACTACATGCTCGACGCCGTTGGGACACGCCAGACGATGGCGTCAAGGCGGCGATGGTCGCGAAGAGCAACGTCGATGTCAGCGATCAAGGCACCCATCGACGGCATGGTCCTCTCGGACCATACGGCCCTACGTTTCGCCGCAAGGCGGCTACGACACGTATGCGCAAGCCTTCGACCCGGTCGCCGCGCGGGCTATGCGGTCTTCCTCCTGCAAGGCGGGGTCGGCGCCGGCGTCGCGCGCGAGCGGTACAACCCCGCGCCCGGAGCCGTCCCAACCGCATCGACCCCGTTCTCCCTCTTCACGGTCTCCGCCAATGTCAGCTATCCGCTCGACATCTAGGGGCGAGCGTCGTCAGCTCAAGGCGCTCCTCGCGCAGGTGGACAACGGACATTACGCGTTCCTGGCTACCTACATCATGCTCCCTGGAAATGTGGTCAATGCGCTGATCGCGCAGGCAGGCTATCGCGCATAGATTGACGCGAGGCCGGCCTCGCTCGCTGCAGCGGGAGCACCTCACGATCACGAAGCCCAGGCGGGGGGCCGAAACGGCGTCGTGTGCGAACGTTCTCACGATCCGGAGGTCAGCTCGCGAGTACCGCGGCGACTCTCCCGCCGCTCGAGCACCGACTGGAAGCAGCCCCGGATCGCGTTGACCGATCTGACGCTTCCTCGAGCGCTTCCCATGAGGTTGCCTCGGAGATCGTTCGCCAGCGCGCGGACGTCGCAGGCCGAGGCGGTGGTGCATGCCGCCAACGCGAACGTCGGGATGGCGACGGCGATGCTGCCGAAGCTGACGCTCGGCGCGAGCCACTGGATCGGCGCGACCAGCGGCGGCTCGGGCGCCGACGGCCAGTACCTCGTTGCGCGGATTGCCTACGTGCCGGCGGTGGCCCAGAGACTGCAGGATACCGTTGCGCTCTCTGTTGCTCTCTCGGCGGCGGCTGGTGGCGCGCCAGATGTTCGCCCGACGGGCGACGCGCCATCGCGGGAGCCGCCGCCTGGCTTATCAATTGCAGTCACAACGGCTCACCTGACAGGGCTCCATCATGACGTCTCGACATATTGCCGTTTGGATCGATCACCACGAGGCGCGAATCTTTCATGTCGCACCCGACGGGTTGGACGAATCGACGGTCCCCGCGCCGCACAAGCACGTCCACCGTCACCCGAGAGGCGGCGAGGGCTACAAGGCGCATCCGGACGACGTCCAGCGCTTCTTTCGGGAGGTCGCCCACGATCTCGAGGGAGCCACCGAGGTTCTCATTCTCGGCCCCTCGACGGCCAAGCTCCAGTTCATCCGCTACGCGCAGAGCCACGATGCGGCGCTCTACTCGCATATCGTCGGCGTGGAGACGGTCGACCATCCGACGGATCCGCAGATCTCCGCGTACGCGAAGCACTATTTCGAGACCACCGCTTCGACGCATTGAAGCGCTTCGAGCCGCGCAGCACTCGCGTCGTGTGACTCAGTGACGTATTAGCCAAGGTCGGCCCGGCTCGCTTCGCGACTCGACAGGATCCGGTCGTCTCACGCCGTGATTCGAGTGCCGCTCGCACCATCGCTCGTCGCCGTCCGCGCCGTCCCGCGCCGCCGCACAAGCGGGGCATGGCGCGTCGACCTCGCCGGCGACGTCGGGATACACGTCGCGGACGAAGAGGACCGGGCACGGCGCGTGGCGAAGCACCTGCTCCCCCTGCGAGCCGCGCAGCCAGCGTGCGGCACCGGTGCGACCGTGCGTCCCGACGACGACGAGGTCTGCTGTCAGTCGACGGGCTTCCTCCACGATTTCGTGCCAGGGCGTTCCGGCTCGAATGTGCACGAACACTGTGCACTTCGTCGCCTCGTGGAGCTCAGTCGCGACCTGGTCTAGCGAGGTGCGCCCATGCTCGAGCAGCGCGACCGTGGCCTCGGAGCGAAGCTCGGAAGCGCGGGACAGATGGAGGATGTGGAGCTGTCCGCCGACCCTATTCGCCAAGCTCGCCGCCGCGGCTTCGATGACGCGTCTCCCGTCGGGTCCGTCGTCGGCTCCAGCGACGACGATGTAGGGTCGGACGGCATCGATTGCGGACGTTGGGCTCATGTTCAGCTCCAGGAGTTCTGTTCCGAAGCTGAAGCGAACCTCGTGCCGAAGCGAGCGACGGACATCCCACGGCTCTTCGCGCCAGCCCACGACGTCGGCGGCGATCTCGCGAAGTCTCTGCGCATAGCCGCAAGACCTGCGCGCGGTGTGCTTCGGCGCGCTTGAATGGGACGGCTCGTGCGTTCGCGCGCACCGCGACACCATGTGGCCCGGCTCCTGCTTCTACGTCGCACATGCAAGCCGCGGTCCTTCGAAGATATGCCGAGCCGGTGATCCTGCGTGACGGGGCGTCACTCACGATGCGGGCGCTACGACCGTCGGACAAGGCTCTCCTCGCCGAGTTCTTCGCGCGCCTCAGCCCTCGATCGGTTCGTTACCGCGCGTTCGGGCAGCGGGGTCCGCTCACCGCGAAGGAGGTCGCGTATCTGACCGATCTCGACTTCGCCGCTCACGTGGCTCTCGCCGCCATCGTCCTCGCGCCGGACGGCATCGAGCGCATCGTCGGCGTTGGTCGCTATCTTCGAATCGACGCGAGTGGGGCGCTCGCGGCGACCGCGACGAGGGCCGAGGCCGCCTTCACCGTCGAGGACGCATACCAGGGGCGCGGTATCGGTACGCTGCTGCTCGAGCATCTCGCGGAGGTCGCCAAGTCGAGCGGCGTCGAGCAGATCGAGGCCGATGTGCTCGCCGACAACGCACGCATGATGGAGGTCTTCGCCGAGAGCGGCTTCGTCGTGAAGCGAACGCTCGAGGCTGGTGTCTTTCACGTGACGTTCCCCACGGATGCCACGGCGGCTTTCCTTCGAGCGAGCCTCGAACGCGAACGGCGGGCCGCTGCAGAGAGCGTTCGGGCCCTACTCGAGCCGACGTCGGTCGCTGTCGTGGGGGCGTCGCGTCACGAGAGGAGTATCGGGCGAGCCATCCTCGACAACCTCGTGAAGTGTGGGTTCCGCGGGCTGACGTATGTCGTCAACGCTCACGCCACGGAGGTCGACGGGCTCCCGTGCTTCCCGACCGTGAGCGCGATCAACGCTCCCGTAGATCTCGTCATCATCGCCGTCCCCGCCGCGTCCGTGCTCGAGGTCGTCACGGATTGCGCGCGCGCCCGCGTCCGCGGCATCGTCGTCATCTCCGCGGGATTCGCCGAAACGTCCGCCGAGGGGGCGAAGGTCGAGGCTCGGCTCGCAGAGATCGCCCGCGGAGCCGGGATGCGGATGATCGGACCGAACTGTATGGGAATCCTCAATACGGACCCGGCTTTCTCGATGAACGCGACCTTCGCGCCGAGCTGGCCGTCGTCGGGCGGGGTTTCGATGCTCTCGCAGAGCGGCGCGCTCGGCCTCGCGATGCTCGATCGCGCTGTCGCACTTCACATGGGGATCGCGGATTTCGTGTCCATCGGAAACAAGGCGGACGTCTCTGCCAATGACCTGCTCTCCTACTGGGCCGACGATCCCAAGACACGTGTCATCGCGCTCTACCTCGAGAGCTTCGGCAACCCGCGAAAGTTCGCTCGCCTCGTCCCCGACGTGACGCGAAAGAAGCCTATCGTCGCCGTCAAATCCGGTCGATCGGCCGCAGGAACGCGCGCCGCCGCGAGCCATTCGGCGGCTCTCGCGAGCCTCGACGTCGGCGTCGATGCGCTCTTCGCCCAGGCCGGGGTCATCCGCACCAATACGCTCGAGGAGCTCTTCGACGTCGTCTCGCTCCTCTCCAGCCAACCATTGCCCGCGGGGCGCAAGGTCGGCATCGTCACGAACGCTGGTGGCCCTGGGATCTTGCTCGTCGACGCCTGCGAGGCGCACGGGCTCACCATCCCGGAGCTTTCACCCGCGACACAGGCCAGCCTCCGCGGCTTTCTCCCCGTCACGGCCAGCGTCAAGAATCCTGTGGACATGATTGCCTCTGCGACGCCCGATCAGTTCGCGCGTGCCATCGAGGCGGTGGGTGCGGACGCCAGCATCGATTCACTGGTCGTCATCTACATTCCGCCGCTCGTCACCGAACCAGAGGAAGTGGCCATCGCCGTCGCGCGCGCCGCCGGAAACGTCCCCAAGGAGAAGCCAGTGGCGACGGTCTTCATGGGTTCGCGAGGCACGCCGCTCATGCTCGCCCGCGGGCCTCGCGGGAGCATCCCTTCCTACTCCTTCCCCGAGAATGTCGCCCTCGCGCTCTCAGCCGCCGTTCGGTGCGCAGAGTGGCGCCAGCGCCCGAAGGGAAACTTCGTCGTGCTGGACCGGAGCGTCGTGCGCGCGGTGCGACGCGTCGTCGAGCGCGCGCTTGCCGGGGCGACCGGTTCGCTCTGGGCTTCGACCACGGACATCGAAGAGATTCTTTCCCTCGTCGGTATCTCGGTCGCGTCGTCCGCACACGTTGCCGCCGACGTCGAGCTCGCCGTCCAGGCCGCGACGCGCCTCGGCTACCCGGTCGTCCTCAAGGCCGTCGCCCCCGGCCTGCTCCACAAGAGCGATGCCGGTGGCGTCGCGCTCGGTCTCCGCGACGACGCCGCGGTCCGCGCGGCGGTCGACGCCATGGGCTCGAGGCTGCACGCGGCGGGATACACGCCGGAGGGGTTCCTCCTCCAGAAGCAGGTCGACGATGGCGTCGAAGCGCTGGTCGGCGTCACCCTCGATCCTTCGCTCGGCCCGGTGCTCATCGCGGGGCTCGGCGGCGTGCAAGTGGAGCTCCTCAGGGACGTCTCGTTTCGAATCACGCCGGTTTCGGACGTCGACGCAGCCGACATGATCGCGAGCCTGCGCGCCGCGAAGCTGCTGGATGGCTTTCGAGGCTCACCGCTCGCCGATCGCGATGCCTTGCTCGCGGCAATCCAGCGAGTGTCTGCGCTCGTCGAAGCGTTCCCCGAGCTCGTGGAGCTGGAGCTCAACCCTTTGAAGGTACTTCCGCGCGGTCAGGGGGTCGTGGCGGTCGACGCACGCATGCGCATCGCGCCCTTGACGGGACTTGGCTCATAGCGTGACCCGGCATGCGCCGTTTGCGCGACGGCGCATGTGGTGCGCCGTTCGTACGAGCGCCGCTTCTTTGCCCAAACGCTGACGGGAGCGATCGCCCTCCGTTCGCGAGAAAGCGCCTGGCACGAAAACTGGATAGGGGTCGCTCGTGACCGCCGCAGCTATCGGCCTTGTGGAAGCGGGCTGTCCGCACTGCGGGTCGGCGCTCGTCGATCGGCGCGCCACGCCGTTCTGCTGTGTCGGATGCGAAGGGGCCTACGAGTTCCTGCATGCGACCCAGCTCGAACGCTATTACGATCTCCGGCAAGGGCCTGGTCGACCCGTAGGGCGTGCTCGCGGCCGGGACCACAAGTGGCTGGAGCCCCTCGTGGCGACCTTCGCAGCCGCGAACCCGCTGGGCCGCGTCGATCTGGACATCCAGGGGGTGCACTGCTCCGCGTGCGTCTGGCTCATCGAGCGACTCTTCGCCCGGCTCCCGGGTCACGGCAGCATCGTGGTCAACCCTTCCGTCGGTCGCATCCAGATCGTCGCCGGGTCGAGCTTCGACCTCGCGTTCTTCGTCGACGAGATCGAGCGACTTGGTTATCTGCTCGGCCCGGCGCGGAAGAGCGAGCGGCGCGCGTCGTCGGATCTCGTCTGGCGCATGGGCGTGTGCATCGCCATCGCGATGAACTCGATGATCTTCGCAGTAGCGATGTATGCCGGCCTCACCGACGGCCCGCTCTTCGTCCTGTTCCAGCGATTGAATCTCGCACTATCCGCGGTGAGCCTCGTCGTGGGTGGCACCGTGTTCTTCCGATCCGCGTGGCGCGGGATCTGGCGAGGCGTGCTTCACCTCGACGTACCGATCGCGCTCGGCATCCTGCTCGCGTTCGCCGGGTCGGGATTCTCTTACCTGACCGGGCGAAGCTCCGCATCTTACATCGACACGCTCAACGTCTTCATTGCGCTCATGCTCGTGGGTCGATGGCTTCGTGAGCGCGTGCTCGAGCGGAACCGACTCGAGGTCCTGGCCAGCGATGGGGCCGAGGGTTTGCTCACACGCAAGCGCACGGGAAATTCAGTCGTCACGGTGCCGTGCACCGCGATCCGTTCCGGCGACCTCCTGGTGCTCTCGCCCGGCGACCTCGTGCCGGTCGACGCTCGACTCCTCGGTGACCGAGAGGAGCACTGCTCGCTCGACTGGATCAACGGGGAGAGCCGTCCTCGCCCGTTCCTGCCTGGCAGCGTCATTCCCGCGGGAGCGTTCTTCGCTGGACGCTCGGTCATCGAGGTCGAGTCCTCCACCGACTTCGAGGGCTCGTCGCTGGTCGAGCTGCTGCGCACGCCGGTGAGCCGTGACGCCGACCTCGCGATGCAGACCCCGTGGTGGCAGCGCGTCACCCGAGTCTATGTCGCGGTCGTCCTCGGGTTGGCCGCGCTGGGCGGAGGTGCATGGTTTGCGTCGACCCACGACTTTGTGCGCGCGCTCGGGGTTGCCACTGCGGTGCTCATCGTCACGTGCCCTTGCGCGTTCGGGCTCGCGACTCCGCTCGCGTATGACCTCGCGCAGGCGAGGCTCCGGCGCGCCGGCCTGTACGTCCGGTCGTCTGGCTTCCTGGATCGAGCGTCGCTCGTGCGGACCGTGGTGTTCGACAAGACCGGCACACTGACGGCTGCGGCACCCACCGTCGAGAACCCGGACGCGCTGCAAGCGCTGCGCGCCCACGACCTCGCTGCGCTCGCACATCTCGTGGACCGCAGCCATCACCCCAAGGCGGCCGCCGTTCGTGCGGCGCTCGCGGAGCTTGCGGTGCCGGCCATCGCGCTCGACGGCTCGGTGACCGAGTGGGCAGGGCTCGGCGTGGAGATCGCGCTCGGACGAGAGCACTACCGTCTCGGCGCGGGGAGCTGGGCCTCGAGAGATGGCACGACGTCTGACCTGGTGTTCGCGGTGGATGGCCGTGTCCTCGCGACATTGTCCTGCCGAGAAGAGCTCCGTGCGGACGCCGCCGCCGAGGTCGCGGCGCTCCAACAGGAAGGGTATGACGTCTGGCTCTTGAGCGGGGACGACGCCTCACGCGTCGTGGATGTTGCGAGACGGTGCGGCCTGAGCCCCGAGCGCGCGATCGGAGCGGCGTCGCCGCAGGGCAAGGACGAGTGGCTTCGCGCCCACGACCACAGCGACGTCCTCATGGTTGGGGACGGCCTCAACGACACCCTCGTGGTCGAGCACGCCTTTTGCTCAGGCACCCCGGCAGTGGACCGACCCTTCATGGCGGCACGTTCGGACTTCTACTTCATGAGCCCTGGGCTCTCCCCGATACGCACGGCGCTGCACGCTGGACGAGCCGTCGCCTGGGTGCGCTCCATGAACCTCTCCATCGCCGTTTCGTACAACGTCGTCGCCGTCGGCCTCGCCTATGCGGGCCTCATGTCTCCGCTCCTCTGCGCGGTCCTCATGCCGCTCAGCTCTCTAACCACCCTCGGCGCAACACGTGTCGCGCTGTCACCAGGGAGTTGCCTTTGGAAGTCATCGTCTTGCAAGTCTTCGTGAGCCTGATGCTGGTCGTCGGCTCGGTGCTGCTGTTCGCCATCACGTGCCGTCAGCGCGACTTCGACCACGCGGATCGGCTTGCGCTCCTCCCCCTCGACGACGAGACCCCCCGATGAACATGGAAGCCCAGCTTCGCTCGCCCGAGCGAGCCGCCACCGAGACGGTCGTCTACAATGACAGCATCTCTCGCTGGTTCGTCGGCGCGTCGGTCATCTGGGGCATCGTCGGCATGCTCGTCGGCATGCTCGTCGGCCTGCAAATGGCGTGGTGGAAAGCCAACCTCTCGCCATATCTCACGTTCGGCCGGCTGAGGCCTCTGCACACGAACGCCGTCATCTTCGCGTTCGTGGGAAACATGGTCTTCGCTGGTATCTACTACTCGACGCAGCGACTCGTGAAAGCGAGGTTGCCGTCGGACGCGCTCGCGAAGGCACACTTCTGGCTGTGGCAAGCGATCATCGTCGCCGCGGCCATCACGCTCCCGCTCGGCTTCACTCAAGGGAAGGAGTACGCCGAGCTCGAGTGGCCGATCGACCTCGCCATCACGGTGACCTGGGTCATCTTCGCGGTGAACTTCTTCTGGACGCTCGCGCGACGACGCGAGAAGCACCTCTACGTCGCGCTCTGGTTCTACATCGCCACCATCGTGACGGTGGCGGTGCTCCACATCGTCAACAGCCTCGCGATCCCGATCTCTCCGTTGAAGAGCTACAGCATCTACGGCGGAGCCAAGGACGCGCTCGTCCAGTGGTGGTACGGCCACAACGCCGTCGCGTTCTTCCTCACGACGCCCGTGCTCGGCATCATGTATTATTACCTGCCGAAAGCGGCCAATCGACCGGTTTATTCCTATCGGCTTTCGATCATCCACTTCTGGGCCCTCATCTTCATCTACATCTGGGCGGGCCCGCACCACCTGCTGAACACCGCTCTGCCCGACTGGGCGCAGACGCTCGGCGTCGTGTTCAGCGTGATGCTGTGGGCGCCGAGCTGGGGAGGGATGCTGAACGGCCTCCTCACGCTGCGGGGCGCCTGGGGACAGGTCCGCACCGACCCGGTACTGAAGTTCTTCGCGGCGGGCGTCACGTTCTACGGTATGGCCACGTTCGAAGGCCCGCTCCTCTCGATCAAGGCCGTGAGCGGACTCGCGCACTATACCGATTGGATCATCGGTCATGTTCACTCCGGGACACTCGGGTGGAACGGGCTCATGGCCGCCGGCATGTTTTACTGGATGGTGCCGCGCCTCTTCGGGACCCAGCTCTGGTCCAAGCGCATGGCCGATGCCCACTTCTGGCTCGCGAGCTTCGGCATCCTCCTTTACGTCGGCTCGATGTGGACGAGCGGCATCACGCAGGGCCTCATGTGGCGTGCGACCGACGCGCAGGGCGCTCTCGTCTATCCAAACTTCGTCGAGACCCTCAACGCGATCCGCCCGATGTACTGGATGCGGCTCGTCGGCGGAGGTGCCTATCTCGTCGGGATGATCATGATGGCCTATAACCTCGCGCGGACCGCGCTCGCTGGGCATCCGGTGGACGGTCAGATCGAGGTTCCGGTGACGATCAAGGAACCCGCTGGGGTGAGCTGGCCAAGCTTGATCTTCGGCAAGCCCGTCGTCCTCGCGGTCGTGACGTTCGGCCTGGCAGGCGCGTTCGCGCTCTCCAACATGATGGCAGGCGTCTTCTTCGCATCGGCAGCCTTCGCGGTCGGCGTCCTCGGCGTCATCGCCGTTCGCTCGACGGGCGGAGGGGAGGGCGCGTGGCACCGCCTGCTCGAGGGGCGCGCGCTCCTGTTCACCGTTCTCACGTTGCTCGCCGTGCTCGCTGGCGGCGTGGCGGAGATCGTCCCCTCGCTTCTCGTGAAGCCGGTCGAGTCGGCCGACGCACGCCCGTACCGCGCACTCGAGCTCGAGGGCCGTGACATCTACCTGCGCGAGGGTTGCTACAACTGCCACTCTCAGATGATCCGCCCGTTCCGGTCGGAGCAGCAGCGCTACGGCGAGCCGTCGACGATGAGCGACTCGCAGTTCGATCACCCATTTCAATGGGGTTCGAAGCGTACAGGGCCTGACCTCGCGCGCGAAGGGAGCAAGTATCCGAACGTCTGGCACTACCAGCACCTCAGCGATCCTCGTGCGGTCTCGCCCGGCTCGAACATGCCGCCCTATGCCCAGCTTGCGAGCGACACTCTCGACTTTGCACAAACCGAGGAGAAGCTCAAAGCGATGCGCTCCGTCGGCGTTCCCTACGACGACCACGCCATCCAGACCGCGGCGGAGGATGCGCGATCTCAGGGGCGCGAGATCAGCGCCGATCTGCACAGCGCTGGCGTCGAGCTTGCAGCGAACGCGGAAATGGTCGCGCTCATCGCATACCTCCAGCGCCTCGGTACAGCGGTGCCGGAACCCGTGCCCAACCCGTCGCGCATCTCGCTGTCGCCGTGAAGGAGAATTCCAGTGCATATGCAACTGCTTGCTCAAAGCCCGCTGCTCGCTCTTCCGCTCTTCGCCCTGTTTACGTTCGCGGCGGTATTCCTCGGAGTGGGTCTCCGTGCTCTCCTGACGTCGCGGTCGATCCTCGACGCGGCAGCCGGCCTCCCGCTCACCGAGGAAAACGAGGTTCGCCATGAATCCTGAGGACCACCCGTCCGACGCGGACCGCGGCGTCCACGTCTACGACGACATCGTCGAGGAAGACAACCGGCTTCCCCGCTGGTGGCTCGGGACGCTCTTCGGCGCCATGGCGTTCGCCACCTTCTACTGGTTCGGCGATCAGGAGCTCAAGGCGTGGCGGTCGCCACGCGAGGTGTACTCCGACCAGATGATCGCGCTGCGCCTCGAAGAAGCGTCGCGCGGAGGCGGTATATCGCCGGACGCCCTCGTCGCATTGGCGCGGCAGCCGTCGGCCGTCGCCGGCGGAAAGGAGATCTTCGCGAGCACGTGCTCCCCCTGCCACCGGGGCGACGGCGGCGGGAACATCGGCCCGAATCTGACGGACGAGTTCTGGCTTCATGGTGGCGCGCCCGACAAGATCTGGAAGACGGTCCACGACGGCGTACCGAGCAAGGGGATGGCAGCGTGGGGCCCCGTCCTCGGGGAAACTCGCGTCGCGAGCGCGGTCGCCTATGTCCTCACGCTTCGAAATACGAACGTGGCCAACGGAAAGGCTCCTCAAGGAGAAAAGGAGCTCTAGGCGCTCATGTCCGGAGGTCCGGTGTTCTCTGAGGTCGCGTTCGTGGGCAACCCGCGATGAGCCCGTTCTGGCTCGCGCCCCTCGCGATGGGGTTCGCCGGTAGCGGGCATTGCGGAGCGATGTGCGGGGGCATCGCCAGCAGCACGGCCGCCGTGTCCGGAGGGCGTCGGACTCTCCTGGCGTTGTTGCTCAACGCGGGCCGTCTCCTCACGTACGCAAGCGCGGGGGTTCTCGTCGGAGGGCTCGCGTCGTTCCTGGGCGACGTCTCGGCGCTGCGGGACGGTGTCGTCGCGCTGCGCGGCGTCCTTGGAGCGCTGCTCGTCGCGCTCGGGATCGCGCTGGCCATTGGAGCACGATCGTTCGCATTCCTCGATCGCTTCGGGGCGCCCCTCTGGCGGGTAGTGCGTCCGTATGCGCAGCAATTCTCCGGTCCGAGGACGCCTCTGCGCGCCCTCGTTTTCGGGGCACTGTGGGGCTTCCTCCCGTGCGGGCTCGTCTACGCCGCTCTTGCAACAGCGGCCAGCAGCGGGTCGCCCGCGCGCGGAGCGCTCACGATGCTTGCCTTCGGCGGCGGCACCCTCCCCGCGCTCGTGCTGCTCGGGTCGCTCGCGACCGGGCTTCGCAAGTTCGTCGCGCGCACACCGGTGAGGCTGTGCCTCGGCCTACTCGTGATGTTCTCTGGCGTCGTCAACGTCGGCTCGGCGTGGCCCGACGTGTGGGGGGTCCAGACGGTCGCAGGAGCGACGCACGCGTGCTGTCACTCGCGACGCGTACCGTAGTCGGTCTCGACGCAGCCGATGACGCGACCCGCCGAGAGCACCGGCAACGTCCGTACGCTTCGGTTCGATAGGAGCTCCTGCGCGCGCTGGACGGAGGCACCATCGAACAGCGCGACCACCGCAGGCTCCATCACGGTCCGCGCCAGAGCATCGCCGTGCACTCGGCGAGCGCTTTGTCGCGAGAGGGTGCCGATCGCGTGCCCGTCACCGTCGACGACGATCGCGTCAGCCTGGGTCGTCGGCATGACGCAGGCCAGCCGCGCGGGCGCGCTTGCCTCGATGCACCACACCGCGCGCGCTAGGAGGGCGCGGACCGAATCGGGCACCGCCGACGACGGCGTGGGCCCGATACGGCAAATCAGGACCGGCTCTGCGTCACCCGACAGATGTGCGCAGGCGTCGCAAACCTTGCACCGTCCCAGCGACACCCAGCGATCGAGCTCGTCACAGAAGACCAGCTTCTCCTCGTGGACGCTCCCGTCCGCCCGGATCGTCTGGCGAAACTGCACTCGGCGCTGTTCTAGCGGGATCACGTCGACCTCCCCACAGGCAGTTGACGCTCCGCCATGCCGCAAACCCTGCGGAATCCATGCCACGGACGGCTGTGCTCCGTCGCGCTTCCGCCGGCTTCAGCGCAGGCCGTACTCGTGCAGTCGGTACTGGATCGTCCGGACGCTGATGTCGAGTATCTCCGCGGCTTTGGTCGTCGACCCCGCAGTCGCTTCCAGGGTCGAGAGGATCGCGTGCCGCTCGATCTCCGCCATCGTCGACCCGGGGATGCGGACCCCCCCCTGCACGTCCGGCTCGCTTTCGAACGGCAGGTCCGCCTCGTCGATCTGCGGGCCCTCCGCGAGCACGACGGCGCGTTCGATCGCGTTCTCGAGCGCCCGGACGTTTCCTGGCCACCGGTGCTTGGCGATCTTGAGTCGTGCGCGCTCCGTGAACGTGCGCGCCATGGAGTGGTTCTCCTCGGCAAACTGATGCAGGAAGTGATTGGCGAGGATGACGGCATCCCCGCCTCGGAGCCGGAGCGGCGGCATGTCGATGCGGACGACGTTCAGGCGATAGTAGAGATCCTCGCGAAAACGGCCGTCCCGGACCTCCTTCGCCAAGTCGCGGTTGGTCGCGGCGAGCAGGCGCACGTCGACCTTCACCTGCTCATTGCCGCCGACGCGCTCGAACGTCCGCTCTTGAAGCACGCGCAGAAGCTTGACCTGAAGGAGCGGGGAGATTTCACCGATTTCATCGAGAAACAGCGTCCCACCGTCCGCTTGCTCGAAGCGGCCGCTGCGCCGCTTGTCGGCTCCCGTGAACGAGCCCTTCTCGTGGCCGAAGAGCTCGCTCTCGAGGAGCGACTCCGCGAGCGCAGCGCAGTGGAGCGCGATGAACGGCGCCTTCTCGCGCGGACTGAGAGCATGAATCGCGCGCGCGAGCTCTCCCTTTCCCGTGCCGCTCTCACCGGTGATCATCACCGTCGCACGCGACCCTGCGACCTGGCGTGCCACTCGGTAGACGCTCTGCATGGCGGCGCTCGTACCGATGAGACCGCGGAGCCCTTCGCCTTCGGGTTGGCGCGCCTGCCTACGGAGATTCTCGGCTTCGGCGCGCAACGCGCGATGTTCGGTCGTGCGCTCGATCGCCAGGAGCAGCGCGTCAAACTCGATGGGCTTCGTAAGGTAGTCGTCTGCGCCGGCTCGCATGGCGTTGACGGCCGACGAGAGGTCTCCGAACGCCGTGGCTACGATCACAGGAAGCCCGAGATCCTGCTCGCGGAGGCGCTTCAGCAGCTCCATCCCGTCCATCTCCGGCATCTTCAGATCGGTCACGACGACGTCGGGCGCGAACTCTGCTGCGACTCGGAGCGCGATCGCGCCGTCCGCTGCCGTCTTGACCGCGAACCCCTCCTGCACCAGCAGACGCTCGAGACCAGACCGCGCGCTCGCTTCGTCATCCACCACGAGGATCCGGCCCTTGTTCTTCTGTTCAGCCATTGCGGTCACGTCTCTCCGGTTCGATTCGCCGCCATGATAACTCCGCCAGAGCCATCCACGGGAAGAGTGACGCGAAAGACTGTTCGACCGGGGCGGCTCTCCACGTCGACCGTCCCCGAGTGATCGGTCACGATTCGATGCACGATGGGGAGGCCGAGTCCGGTTCCCGACGGCTTGGTCGTGAAGAACGCGTCAAAGATTGGAGCGTCCGGGCGCGCGAGACCGGGCCCGTCGTCTTCGACCTCGAGGGTGACGTGTCGCGGCTGCCGACGCGCTCGGAGCGTGATGGCGCTTCCGCCGGACGATGCTGCCTCCAGGGCGTTCTGCAGCAGGTTCTGGAGCGCCTGTTCCAGCTTTTCAGGGTCCCCATGGAGCTCGACGTCCTGGGATGGCAAGTCGTCGCGAACTGCGATGTTCTGAGCTGCGGCCTGTGACGAGACGAGACCGAGGGAGCGCTCGCACAAGCTGCGCATCGAGACCGGCTTCTTTGTGAGGCGGCCCGGGCGCGCGAACTCGAGGAACTCGGTCACAAGCTTTGCAAGCCGCTGGATCTCGTCTCCGATGGCCGAGACCGCGTCCACGAGCTCGGCGTCCGCACGAGAGCGCGTGAGTGATCGTTTGAGGTACGACACATGAAGCTGGGCACCGTTGAGAGGGTTCCTGATCTCGTGCGCGAGCCCCGCCGCCAGCGTGCCGACGGCCGCAAGCCTGCCATTCTGGCTATTCCGGTCGGCGAGGGCGCTCTCCTCGGTCGTATCGTGACCGATGGCAAAGTGAACCACTTCGTCCACGGCGTCCGAAGGATTGGTGGCGAGCTGCCAGCGTACGAGGCGGACGTGACCCGCGCGCGTCGAGACGACGCCGTCGACGACGGGGCTCTTTGTCACTATGTCGGCCAGGGCGCCGGCCATCCTCGCGCGATCCTCCGCGTGCAGCTCGCCGGGGTTGATCAGGTCGAGGAAGCGCTGACCGATGGCCTCCTCTCGGCCGTAGCCGGTCACCCGCTCCGCTTCGCGGTTGAAGAGCTGGATCTCTCCCTGGGCATCGAGCCCGATGATCATCACGCGCGCGAGCTCGACGGCGCTCTTGTACCGATGCCCGGCTTGAACGAGCGAGCGGGCCAGAACGTCCTTCTCGAGGCTCTCGACGTGTTGAATGCGCGTGACGAAGTGGTCGCGATAGCTATCGAGGATGGTGGCGAGCTCGAGGTCGAGCAGTGTGCCCAGCGCTTCACGGACGCGCGGCGCGACGGCGCCCATCTCCCGATCCGCGATGCGATTCAGCGCCACGCGAATGAGCGCCATCGCCGAGAACATGTATCGCTGCGGCAGACCGACGCGGATGTGCGCCTGTCCGATCTTCATGGTCTCGGCGAAGTAGCTGTCGTCGTACAACCCGCCGCAGAGCCGTGTGAGCCACCGGAGCATGGAGCTCTGAAGCCGAGCGATCTGAGCCTCGTCCGTGAAGACCGCGTGAGCATCCTCGTGCTCCCGGATCCGCTGATAGAACTCCTCGACGATGCCCGGGAACGACGGCGCTGCCCTCACGCCGAACGCGGCGACCGCGGCGGCCTCGTCGGTCCCGAAGCGCACGTAGCGCTTCATCTCCTCGAAACGAGTCTCGCTCACGATGTCACGGTACACGGACGATCGAGCTCCGTACGAAGCGCGTCGTAGTCGAGCGGCTTGGTGAAGACGACCGACTGGGTCCGCGGCTCACTCGACGGGTCTGCCGCGAGCTGCGGGTATCTCGTGACGAAGATGACGCGGATGTTTGCGCGCTCGGCCCGCGCGTACCGCGCGACCGCGGCGCCGTCCACGTGAGCGAGCTGTAGCTCGGTGATGAGAACGTCGGGAAGCGGCGTTCGCGACAGACGCCCGACCGCCGCTGCCCCGTCGACGGCCATTTCCACCGCATATCCGTCCTCACGCAGAAGCTGCGCCAAGCGTCGCGCGCTTCGCGTGTCGCCGTCCACGACGAGGATCGAGGGGAAAGGAGTGACCGGCATCAGCAAACGTTCTCCGGCGCATCGAATGCTCACTGCTGCCGGGGCTGAGCGCCGCCTGCCTTCGTGAGAATTCACGGAGGGGAGGTGGGAGGTGCTGCGCCGACGGCCACGACGAAAGCTCTGTTGGGTATGGGACTTCGTTCACGTTGCAGCGGTCATGCCGTCCGCGGGGTAGGGTAGGCCTGCAAACACGCCTTGCACGGCGAGGGAGCGCGCGCAGGAGATGCGCCGAGACGCGGCTCTTGCGTGAGCGCCCGCGTCGGGAGTGCCTCGTGCTCGACACGGTCACGGCTGGACTCCAAATTGCTGGGCGCCGGGGGATGCCTCGCTCAGACAAGGAGATCCTCGATGCCACACGCCCTTTTGCGATCGAGCGGGCCGTGAGGAGCTGGTCTCACGTGGTCACCGCGTTCGGCCTGGCTGGCGTGGCCGTCTGGGGCGCGGCGCGCCTCCCCTGGATGGCCGCTCGCGTCGCTTCGTCCATCGTCGAGGGGCTCCTCCTCGTACGCATGTTCGTCCTGTTCCACGATTTCTACCATGGCGCGCTCCTTCGATCTTCCAGGGCGGCGCGACTCGTCTTCTGGACCTACGGCCAGCTCGTCCTGACGCCGCCGAAGGTCTGGCGCCAGACGCACAACTACCACCACGCCCACAACGGCAAGATCGTCGGGTCTCATGTCGGCGCGTATCCCGTCGTGACCCTGGCGATGTGGACGAAGATGTCTCCGCTCGCGCGCCTCGCTTACCGAGCCAGCCGCCATCCGTTGACCATCCTCCTCGGCCCCCTCACCGTCTTCGGGTGGGGAATGTGCGTCTCGCCCTTCCTGCGAGACCGACGACGGAACACGTCCGCACTGCTACCGCTGGCGCTCCAGCTCGTCCTCGCGGTGGCGGTCGTCCACACGCTGGGGTGGGCGACCTACGCCCTCGCCGTAGGCGTGCCGCTCGGCATCGCGATGGTCGCGGGCGCCTATCTCTTCTACGCGCAGCACAACTTCCCTGGCGTCTACCTCCAGCCTCGCGACGAGTGGACGTACGTCCGAGCGGCGCTCGAGTCTTCGAGCTACATGCCGATGGGGCCCGTGATGAGCTTCTTCACGGGGAACATCGGGTTTCATCACGTTCACCATCTGAACCCGTCGATCCCCTTCTATCGCCTGCCCGAGGCGATGCGCGCCATCCCCGAGCTTCACGCAGCGAAGACGACGACGCTCGGGCCACGCGACATTCTCGCGTGCTTCGCGCTCGACATCTGGGACCCGGCACATGGCCAGATGGTCCGTCGGCCTCACTGACGCGTCGGTGCGCTCCGCGCGGGAGGCCGCGAGAACCTGACGGCCTCACGCTCACGGCGTCGTTGCGGACAGGGCTCGCACGTCTTGCAGAGACCGCTCGAGCCCGCGCATCTGCGCCTCGACGCTCCCCCGGATGGAGGGGGGAAGGTCCGTTCGAAGAGCGTTGCGGTAGACCCGCAGCGCCATCTCTTCGCCGCGCTCGCACTCGCGAAGAATCGCTCTCGACCTGGCGTGGGGAAGCCGCGAGGTCGCTTCGATCCAGCCACGATGGAGCGCGCCGAGGAGCGTCCCCTTGAACTGGGCGCTCACGCCAAGGCTTTTCAGCTCGTCTCGTAGCTCCCGTGCGAACCGCGCGCGCTCGTCCGCGAAGTGCGCGAGCGCCGATCGATGTTCGGCATCGTCGGTGTCCGCGACCGCGCGACGATATCCCTGCTCGCCGTCCCGACAGACCCTGAGCAACCCGAGGAGAGTCGCCGTCGTACGGATCTCCCGCGTGCTCTCGGGGCTCGCGTGCGGCAAACGGCGCGCGACCGCATCGAGGAGGTCGCGATTCCGCGGGGCTTCCGCCCACCGGTAGAGCGTCCGCGCTTCCCGCGCGATGTGACTCGCGAGGTGCCGGTAGAAGGTGTCGACCTGCTCGAGGCGCAGCGTGTGAAGATCGAACGCGATCCCGATCTCTCCGAGGAGCGCTCGGATCTCGGCGTGCTCGGCACGAAGCGTCGCCGTCTCGCCGGGCTCGTCCCGCGAGAAGCCCGGCAGGAGGAACATCTCCTCCGCGTCGATGTGCCGCAGGATCGCGCCCTCGAGCTCGTTCCACTCACCCTGCGCGAGCTCCTGATCGCCGGCCACCACGAAGTCGCGCAGGCGCTCGAGGCTGGCTTCGAACTCTTCGTGATCGAGCGTCAGTCGCGCGCTCACCTCCGGCACGGACGCGGTCTTCGAGAGCGGCTTCCCGGCCGCCTGTCGTGCGGGGCTGTCGTCGGGCCCGACGGCAGAGGTCATGAGGTTGCTCATCGAAACGCTTCTCGCTATCTCGCCGGGAGGGGGCGCGATCGTGATCGCAAGCACCGTGCGTGCCAGAGCCGCTGCGGGCTCGCGTCAGCGCTCGCATGCGGAGCCCGTGCAGGCCTTGCGCTCACGCGCAAACGGCGCGCGGTGTCCGCGGGCCACCGTTCCGCGTGGCGTGGCGCTGCGCTCTGGCAGGAACCTTGCTCGAACAGGTGGCATGAGCTGCGCCAAGAACATCCTCGTCGCGACGGACTTCTCCGACCTGTCGGATCACGCGACCGCATACGCCATCGAGCTCGCCCGTCAGCTCGGCGCGCGCGTCACGTTCCTTCATGCGTTCGAGATCCCTGGGTACAGCCTCCTCGACGCATCCCTCATGGCAACCGCAGACGTCGCCGCGAGCATCTCTGCCGCCGCCGACGGCGCGATGGCCGCCCTCGTGGCAAAGCAGGCGGCTTCGGGCATTCCCGTCGACGGGCTAGTGCGACTCGGGCCGCCCGCAGACGAGGTGCGACGCGTCGCAGACGAGATGAAGGCCGATCTGATCGTCGTCGGGACGCACGGTCGCCGCGGGCTCGCCCGTGCCTTTCTCGGCAGCGTCGCGGAGGTCGTCGTCCGAACGTCGAAGCGTCCTGTCGTCGTCGTGCCCGATCCGTCGCCGGAGTCGTGAAGCACGTGATTGGCGTCGCGCACGAACTGGCGCCGTCCTTGCTTCGCAACCAAGCATGACCATCGCTCACAAGACTCACACGCCGGCCTCCGCTACCGGCGCTGACGGCCTGCCGCTGCGACACCACGAGGAGGGTGTCTTCGCTCTCTCAGGTGCCATGACGGGTGCTGCGGCAGGGTCGGTCGCTGGACCGCCCGGCATGGTGACGGGAGCAGCGATCGGCGCAGCGGTGGGCGCGGTGATCGGGACCGTGCTCGACCGCGAGGACGACCGCAAACGCTTGCACGACGCGACGCTCGACGCCGAGATTGGCGTTGAAGGGGGTGACCTCGGTGCCGCGTCCCCCGACCAGCCCCCGGCGCGCAGGGGGATGTACTCGGCAGCCTCGGCTGGAATGGGGGCAACCCCGACCAGCGCGAGTGAGGGACCCCTCCAGAACCCGGACGAGGATTGACATGAAGCGCATACTTGTCTGTCTCGACGGGTCGCCGCGCGCCCCTCTCGTTCTCGCTTCCGCGGTGAGCCTCGCTCGGACGACGGGCGCCAAGCTCCGGCTCTTTCGTGCGGTCTCCATTCCGTCCGAAGTTCCTCCCCGGCTCTATTCGGTGTCACCCAACGATCTACCGGACATCCTGCTCGAGAGCGCAAGGAAGGATCTTGCAGAGCTCGCCCGCGACGTACCCCCCGAGCTGCTCGACGGCACGTACGCTCACATCGGCTCGCCCTGGGACGCGATCTGCGCGGCGGCGAAGGCTCAGAACGCTGACCTCATCGTCCTCGGCTCCCACGGCTACGGCACTCTCGACCGCGTGCTCGGCACCACCGCAGCGAAGGTGGTCAACCATGCGGATCGATCCGTCCTGGTCGTGCGCGGCAACGAGAGCGAGGAGCTCGCGGTCATGAAGGCCTGACCTCGCTGAGCTCGTGACCGCGAGATTTCTGCGCGAGACGGCACCTCGCTTGCAGTCTCATCAGTATGGCGACCTGGCGTTGTGGATGTACTCGCAATCATGACCCGCAGCTCGTCGTCCTCACGGGCGGCCCCGGCGCGGGCAAGACTGCCGTGCTCGAGCTCATTCACCATGACTTCTGCGAGCATGTCGTCGTGCTCCCAGAGGCGGCGGGGATCATCTTCGGCGGCGGCTTTCCGCGGAGACCTTCAGGTGTCGGGAGACAGGCGGCGCAGCGGGCCATTTTCCGGGTTCAACGTGAGCTCGAGCGGCTCGCGCTCGAGGAGCACGCGGCGGCCATCATCCTCTGCGACCGTGGAACGATCGACGGCGCGGCTTACTGGCCGGGCGACGCTGCGTCGTTCTTTCGAGAGAACGAGACTTCGCAAGAGGCCGAGCTGGCGCGGTACAGCGCAGTCATTGATCTGCGAACTCCCCCGGAGCGCAACGGCTACAATCACACGAACGCCTTGCGCATCGAATCCGCCAGAGAAGCGGCGGCGATCGACGCCACGATCCTGAACCTGTGGGGTGAGCATCCTCGGCGGCATATCGTCGAGAGCACGGCAGACTTCCTGGAGAAAGCGGCGCGCGCCGTTTCGCTCGTGCGCAACGAGGTCCCCGAATGCTGCCGGCCTGGCAGAAACCAGGCGCGCGCGTGAACGTGACGGCACCGAATCGTCGCCTGGTACGGGGCATGCTTCGCCCGTTGCATGAGCAAGCCAATCCCCACGATCGCGAAGTACATGACGGCCTCTCCGCACTCGATCGGCGCGGAGCAAACCTTGGCCCGTGCCCACATCGTCATGCAGGAGCACAAGATCCGCCACTTGCCTGTCCTCCACGGCGGCAAGCTCGTGGGAATCGTGACCGATCGAGACGTTCACCTCGTGGAGTCGCTGAAAGACGTCGACCCGAGGCTCGTGACCGTCTCGGATGCGATGTCCCAGAGCATCTACTCCGTCTCTCCGGAATCGCCGCTCGACGAGGTGGTCGCGGAGATGGGCGCCCACAAGTACGGCTCGGCCGTCGTCATGCAGAACGAGAAGGTCGTCGGGATCTTCACGACGGTGGACGTGTGCCGCGCCTTCGCGGAGCTGCTGAACTCGCGTCTCGCCAAATGAGCGCGCGGCTCTAACCACTGCTCGCGGGAGTCGCCAGCGCGAACCGATACGGCCTCTGGGGCCCACGTGCGACTCGGCGCGAGGGGCGTTCGACGCGCAGATCGAGGCGATCGCTATCGTCGGCCTGCCGAGAGGCGCTGTCGCGTCGACGAGGGCCTCGCTTGGTGTGAAGAGCGAGGCGCGAAAGTCGGCTTGCGCGTCGCGAGGCGTGACGATTGCCGCGATCCGAGCGCCGAGCGCGGCTCCCCTTCGGGCAATTGCGTCTCGAGAGGCGCTTGAGCGGCAGTTGGAATTTTCATTTGGGGCGCTGGGCATTCGGACAGACGCCAAACCCAAGGCGAGAGCGGCGCTCGGAACGGCGAGAGACGCCCGGGTCGCGGCGAGAGCGTCCAAAGGAGTGACAAGAGGGGTCTCTCGGCACGGCGAGAGGCGCTCTCGTCGGACGGACGGCGGCAATCGGCAGGTCGAGAGCGTCTCTCGGCGCAGCGATCGACCTCTGTCGAGGCACCGAGAGTGCCAATCGAGGGTCCGAGAGAGGCAATCGTCGAAACGAGCGAGGCGCTGATCGATATTTGTGGGTCGCTCGGCATGCCGACGGCGTCGCTCTGCAAGCCGAAAGGCGCGCTCGGAAGTTCTCGTGGGGCGCTCGCGGCGATCCGGTGCGCGCGACGCGGAACGAGCGGCTCGATCGCGCTCCCGGGAGGGGCGTTGCGAAGCCCCACGGCGACGCGTGGCGTCGCGAGAGCGCGACTTGGCGGAACGATGGGGGCGGCGGGCGCGGCGGCGGCCGCGCGACGAAGAGGTCGGGAAGCTCTCGACAGGTGACGGTCGGCTCTTACCGCGGCGAGCGGGGCGGCCCGTCTTCCCTTTGCCGCCATTTGCGAGTACCAGATGGTCCTCGAGGTCGGTCGCTACCAGCCGTGCAGCTCATGTCGCAGAACGCCGAGAACGTCAGGAGCACGATCCTAGTCGTCGACGACAACGAGGCGAACCGCGAGCTTGCCCGGGGCACTCTCGAGGACGAAGGTTACCGTGTCGTTCTCGCTTGCGGGGGGAGCGAGGGGGTGGCGGCATTCGAGCGAGAACGCCCCGACTGCATCCTTCTCGACGTCCGCATGCCCGAGGTCGACGGCTTCATGGCGTGCGAGCGGATCCGGTCGCTCCCCGGTGGGCCCGAGACACCGGTCCTCTTCCTGACGGCGCTACGCGACGTCGACACGTTCGATCGCGCTCTTCGGGCCGGCGGGGACGAGTTCCTCACGAAGCCGGTCCGTCCGACGGAGCTCCTCGTGCGCGTGCAGAGCGCGCTCAAGCTGCGGCGCATGAACGCGGAGCTGCGTGAGCACTACGAGCTGCTGAAGCAGCAGCGGGACGATCTCCTCCGCCTCCAGCTTCAGAAAGAGCGGCTCATCGCGTTCGTCGTCCACGATCTCAAGAACCCCGTGAGCTCGATGGACCTCCACGCGCAGGTCTTGCTCCGCGACAAGCAGCTCTCGCCGAGCGCTCGCGAGTCCGCGGCGCAGATTCGCGTCGACGCGCGACAGCTGACGCGCATGATCATGAACCTTCTGGATGTGAGCAAGGCGGACGAAGGAAAGCTCGTCCCCAGGCCCTCCAGCGTCGACTTGCGACGACTCGTCAACGAGGTGGTCGCCGAGGTGGGCGTCAACGCCGAAGCCCGCGACGTGAGGCTCCAGGTCTCGCTCGAGGCCGAGCGTCTTCACGCCGACGAGGATCTCTTCCGACGGCTCCTGACGAACCTCGTCGAGAACGCGATCCGCTACGCGCCGCGCGACACGCCGATCAGCATCACGACGACCCTTCACGCGGGAGGCGCGGAGGTTCGTGTGGCCGACGCGGGTCACGGCGTCCCCGTCGAGATGCGGGAGAAGGTCTTCAGCCCGTTCGTGCAGCTGGAGTCCGGCGAGCGCGTCGCCGCACAGGGCAGCCGCGGGCTCGGCCTCACCTTCTGCAAGCTCGCCGTCGAGGCGCACGGCGGGCGCATCTGGATCGAAGACGCCGCGCCGGGTGCCGTCTTCTGTGTGAGGCTCCCGCATGGCTCCTGAGGACTGGTCGCAAGAGCGTTACGTTCAGCTGCTCGACACGGCACCGGACGCCATGGTCGTCGTCGGCGGCGACGGGCGCGTTCAGCTGGTCAACGTCCAGACCGAGACGCTCTTCGGCTACGCGCGCGCCGAGCTCGTCGGTCAGCCGCTCGAGATTCTGATTCCCGAGCGGTTTCGGCAAGGGCACGGCGCACACCTCAGACGCTACTTCGCCAACCCTGGTGCACGCCCGATGGGCTCCGGGCTCGAGCTCTTCGGTCGGCGCAAGGGCGGCTCCGAGCTCCCGATCGAGGTCAGCCTCAGCCCGCTGCGCACGGAGCACGGGACCACGGTCTCGGCCGCGATCCGCGACATCACGGAGCGTAAACGGCTGGAGGCGTCCGCCAAGCTGGTCGCCGACCGTCTCTCGAGCGCCGTCGACAGCATCCAGGACGCGTTCGCGCTCTTCGACGACAGCGACCGGCTGGTCCTGTGCAACAGCGTGTATCGACGCTTCGTCGGCAACGCCGTCGCGGGGCCTGTCGTCGGCAAGTCGTACGAGGAGCTGTTCGACGCGTGGGTCTCGGACATCGCGTTCGCGAGCGACGGTGAGCGCGTGCAGTTTCGTGAGCAGCGCTTCGCACAGCGGCAGCGCGAGCACACGACGACGTTCGACGTTCGCATGCGCGACGGCCGAAGTCTGCGCTTCATCGACCGACGCACCCCTGAAGGGGGTCTGGTCAAGACGATCTGGGATCTGACGGATGACGTCCGCATCGCGGAGGAGCTCGGCGAGGCGCGCGCCGCCGCGGAGGCCGCGAGCAACGCGAAGAGCGAGTTCCTCTCGTCGATGAGCCACGAGCTCCGGACGCCGATGAACGCCATCCTCGGCTTCGCGCAGCTATTGCAACGGGACAAGAAGGAGCCGCTCTCGCCGCGTCACAAGGAGCGGGTCGATCACATCCTCAAAGGAGGTGAGCACCTTCTGCGCCTCATCGACGACATCCTCGATCTCTCGCGCATCGAAGCTGGCGGCGTCTCGATCTCCACGGAGCCCGTGCAGGTGATGGAGGTGCTCGACGAGGTGCGGACGACGCTCGAGTCGATGGCCGTGCGACAAGGGATTCACGTCGAGGTCGAGGCGGCCCGCGCAGACGTTCCGAGGGTGTCGGTCGACCGAACGAGGTTCGCGCAAATTCTCATGAACTTCGGCTCGAACGCGATCAAGTACAACCGGCCGAAGGGCAAGGTGACGTTTCTCGTCTCGACCCCTGCGCCTGCGAAGTTGCGCGTGACGGTTCGCGACACGGGGCTCGGTATCCCCACGGAGAAGCAGGACAGGCTCTTTCAACCGTTTCAGCGCGCGGGGCAGGAGACCGGGCCGATCGAGGGGACGGGCATCGGTCTCGTCATCACGAAGCGACTCTCCCAGCTGATGCACGGCGACATCGGGTTTCGAAGCGTTCCAGGCGAAGGCTCGGAGTTCTGGGTCGACGTTCCCGCGCTCGAGTCGCCGCCGCACACAGGTGCGGGCGCGTCGATGGTCGGTGCGGCCTCCGAACAGCTCGCGGCTGCGGGTCGGAAGGTCGTGCTGTACGTCGAGGACAACCCGGCGAACGTCACGTTCATGAAGGATCTCGTCAGCTCGTTCGACAACATCGACCTGGTCACGGCGCCAACCGCCGAGCGGGGGGTCGAGATCGCGCGCGAACGACGCCCGGACATCGTCATCATGGACATCAACCTGCCGGGCATGAGCGGTCTCGACGCGCTCAGAGCGCTGCGCGAGAACCCCGAGACCAGGGAGATCCCGGTGGTCGCGCTGACCGCGGCGGCCTCGGAGCGCGACACGCAGCGCGGGATGCAGGCCGGCTTCTACCGATATCTGACGAAGCCGGTGAAGGTGGACGAGTTCATCGCGGCCCTCGAAGGGCTGCTCCTCGCGACGCGTTGATGTCTGTCGTCGCAACCGATGAGCGGCGGACGGCCGATGCGACGCAAGCGTTGCACGGAGCGGCACTCCTTGCACGCCGGCGCACGAGCTCGTGATCGACGCTCAGGGGCGAAGCAGCATCGAGCCGACGCCGAACGACTCGGGGACGTCATAGTAGACGTGCCCGTGCGGATGGTGCTCCCGATGCCGCGCGCAGAAGAGCGTCCGGCCGGCGGTCTCGTGCTGCGATCGAGTGCAGTCGGCGCACGGAGGCTCGATCTCCGGGACGTTCGACGGCTCCTTCGCCCGCACGAGGACGGCGGGACACGACGCGTGCCGGACGATGTGCTCGGCGACCGACCCGAGCAAGAAGTGCGTGAAGCCACCGTGGCCGCGGTCGTGTGTCCCCACGAGCACGAGGTCGGCGCCGAGTTGGCGCCCGACGCGCACGACCTCCTTCCACGCCACGCCCACCGTGATGTGAACGCGCACCGGCTTCCCGGTCTTGGCGCGGGCGCATCGAGCCGCCTCCTCGAGGATCGCGCGCGCGCCATCAATCAATGCAGATCCCGGCGCAGGGCTGAACGCGGTGCTCGCGACGTCAGGGACCACGTGGATGAGGTGCAGCTCGGCATTGACGAGGCGCTCGACGACAGCAGCGGCTGCCTCCGCGACGCGGGTGTCGGAAGAGGAGCCGTCGAGCGCGGCGAGGGCGACAAAACGAGCACTGGCGTCGGGAATCATGGAGCCTCCTTGGCGTGCCCTACAGAAGAGCAACTCCTGTACCGGAACCGCCGGTTCGGCTGGCACGGCCCATGCGACCGCCGACCTGTCGCGTCGCGGGGTTCGAGCGTCGGTCGCGCGCCGCGCGAGTGGGTCTATTGCATGGGTGTCGAGAGGGCGCGTGGCGGTGACTGATATCGCGATCCACGCCGCCTCGCTGGTGAAGAGCTACCGGATGGGTGAGGTGGAAGTGCTCGCCCTTCGCGGGGTTGATTTCGACCTCCGCACGGGTGAGCTCGTCGTGCTGCTCGGGCCTTCAGGCAGCGGGAAATCCACTCTCCTGAACATCCTCGGGGGCCTAGACGTACCCACGTCCGGCACGCTCTCGTACGCGGGGCACGACCTCTCGCGACCCACGGAGGAGGAGCTGACGCAGTACCGGCGTCAGCACATCGGATTCATCTTCCAGTTCTACAACCTCATCCCGAGCCTGACGGCGCACGAGAACGTCGCACTGGTCGCCGATCTCGCTCCGAAAGCCATGGCGCCGGACGACGCGCTGGCGCTCGTGGGGCTATCCACGCGGCGAGACCACTACCCGTCGCAGCTGTCGGGCGGTGAGCAGCAGCGCGTCGCGATCGCACGGGCCGTCGTGAAGAAGCCCGAGATCTTGCTCTGCGACGAGCCCACGGGGGCGCTCGACGCCGCCACCGGTCGGCTCGTGCTCGAGGTGCTCGATCGGGTGAACCGCGATCTCGGGACAAGCATCGCGGTGGTGACCCACAACGCACCCATCGCGCAGATGGCGGACCGCGTCGTGACGCTCGCGGACGGGCGCATCGCGAGCGACCGCGCGAATCCGGACCGCAAGGCGCCGACCGAGGTGTCTTGGTGAGGATGCTGCGTCGAAAGCTCCGGCGCGACCTCTGGCGCCTGCGCTACCAGTGCTTCACGATCGCCCTGGTCGTCGGGTGTGGCATCGCGAGCTTCGTGGCCGCGGTGTCTGCGGCGGCGTCCGTGCAGGCTTCGCGGGACGCGTTCTACGAGGAAGCGCACTTCGCGGACGTCTTCGATCGGCTGAAGCGCGCGCCGCGGCCGGTGCTCGATCGCCTGCGCGAAGTGCCCGGGATCGCGAGCGTCGACGGACGCGTCGTGGGCGACTTCCGGCTAATCCTCGAGGGGAGCAATGAGCCCGTCGTCGTTCACTTCGTCTCGGTGAGCTGGCCCGACGAGGCGCGGCTCAACCAGACGAGGATTCAGTCGGGCAGGCAGGTCGAGCCTGGGAGCTCCGACGAGGTCGTGCTCAGTGCGACGTTTGCGGAGACGTGGGGGATAGACGCCGGCGCGACGGTCACCGCGGTCATTAGCGGGCACCTCGCGAAGCTCAAGGTCGTCGGTGTAGCCGTCTCGCCGGAGTTCGTCTGGGCGTCCGACCCGCGAACCGGATTGCCCGATCCGTGGCACTTCGGTGTCGCGTGGATGGATGAAGATGCCCTGTCCAAGGCGGCAGGTCTGGTGGGGGGCTTCAACGACGTCGCCATCCAGCTCGGCGTCGGCGCGGACGAGCGCGAGACGATCGCGCGCGTCGACACGATCCTGGAGCCGTACGGAGGCCTCGGTGCCGTCGGCCGTGCCGATCAGCCCTCGAGCAAGCTCGTGGATCAGAAGATCGCGCAGCTGCAAAAGACCGCGAGGACGTTGCCCGTCATCTTCCTCGGCGTGGCCGCGTTCCTCCTCCATGTGCTCCTGTCGCGCATCGTCGGGACACAGCGCGAGCAGATCGCGACCCTCAAGGCGCTCGGCTATCGCACGCGCGAGCTCACCCTGCACTACCTGGAGCTCGCGCTCGCGATCTGCGCGCTCGGTGTCGTCATCGGCTGGGGCCTCGGCGAGCTCGGCGCGAAGAGCATCTTGACGGTGTATGCGAGGTACTTCCGGTTCCCGAGCTACCTGTTTCGATTCGATGCCTGGACGATCGTGCTCGCAACCGGCGTCGCCGTCATCGCCGGGGTCGGCGGTACGTTCTCGGCCGTCCGCAGGGCGGTCGCGATTCCGCCCGCCGAAGCGATGCGACCTGAAGCCCCGCCGAGCTACCATCGGACCCGTCTCGATCGCGTTTATGCGCTCCTTCGACCGGTCGCACGCATGGTCCTTCGCGATGCGCTCCGGCGGCCATGGCGACTCGTGCTCTCCGCCGGGTCTATCGCCCTTGCGACGGCGATCGTCGTCGCCGGGAGCGTCATGGGTGATTCGGTGGATGAAGTGCTCCGTGTGCAGTTCGAAGTCTCGCACCGTGAAGGCATCACGGTCACGCTCGACGACGCGCACGCGTGGGAAGCCGTGCGAGACGCGGCCCACATCCCAGGTGTGCGCTATGCGGAGGGCGAACGTCAGGTGCCCGTGCGCCTGCACTCAGGGCACCGGACGCGTACGACGGCGATCCTGGGGATCGATCGCGGGATGGACCTGCACCGTATCCTTGGGGAAGACCAGCGCCCCCTCGACCTTCCTCCGGTCGGTCTCTCGCTCTCGCGCCCGCTTGGCGAGTCGCTCGGTGTCCGTGCGGGAGACGAGGTCGAGATCGAGGTGCTCGAGTCCGATCGCCGCAAGGTGCGCGTGCAGATCGCGGCCCTCGTCGACGACTTCCTCGGTATTGCTGGCTACATGAACGCGACGGAGCTCTCACGCCTCATGGGCGAGGACCGTCGAGCCAACGTCGTGCTGCTGGCCGTCGATCCCCAGGACGTGGATGACGTGACGCTTCGGCTCGAGGCGCTGCCGGCCGTGGCCGCGGTCAGTCGACCGAGCGTCGACCGCGGGCTCGTCCGGGCAGAGGAGGGCGACGTTCTCGTCGTCATGCGCGTAGTGCTCGCCGTCTTCGCCGCGACCATCGCCGTGGGGGTCGTCTACAACAACGCGCGCATCGCGTTCGAGCTGCGGAGCAGAGACCTCGCGACGATGCGCATCCTCGGCTTCACGCGCGGAGAGCTCGCCTTCGTTCTGCTCGGCGAGCAGACGCTCCAGGTCGTGGTCGGAACCGGCCCGGGATTGTATCTCGGGCGACTCATCGGGGGCCTGTCGCTCTCGAGCATCGATCGCGAGATGCTCCGCGTCCCCGTCGCGGTGTCGCCAGCCTCCTATCTCGGTGGTGCCTGCGTCGTCCTGCTGGCAGCCCTGCTCAGTGCGCTCGTCGTTCGAAGGCAATCGGATCGGCTCGATCTCGTGGCGGTTCTCAAGGCGCGCGACTGAGGTGAACCAATGAGCTGGCCATTCCGGATCGTCTCCATCCTCTTCGCCGCGGGCTTGCTCGCCGGTGTGATCTTCGCGATACGCCCGCGCCCGATCGACGTCGACGTCGCTCGGGTCGTACGCGCACCGCTCCACCAGAAGGTCGTGGCTGACGGCCGTGCACGCGTCCGCGAGCGCTACACGGTTTCCGCGCCGGTCGCCGGCACCCTCGCACGCATCGAGCTGCAGGAGGGGGACGCCGTCGAGCCTGGCACGGTGCTGGCGCGCCTCCTCCCCCTCCCGAGCCCGTTGCTCGACCCGAGATCGCGACAAGTCGCCATCCAGCATCTCGCCTCGACCATCGACTCGCAGAAGCAGACCGAGTCTACGGTGGCCCGCGACGAGGCCGCGGTCGAGCAGGCCCGACGCGCGCTCGAGCAGGCGGAGGCGCTCGCCGCGAAGGGTGCCGTTCCGCAAGCGCAGCTCGATCAAGCGACGGCCGACGCACACATGCGGGAAGCCGAGCTCTCGTCCGCGCGCTTCTCCGAGCGGGTCGCGGCCCACGACATCGAGCAGGCGAGGGCGGCCATCGAGCGGTTCTCGCCAGGGGCGCGACCCTCGGAGCAGTTCGAGGTCACGTCACCCGTTCACGGAGAAGTGCTGCATGTGCTGCACAAGAGCGGTGGCGTCGTGGACGCCGGCGCCGCACTGCTCGAGATTGGCGATCCGCAGGCGCGGGAGCTGGTGGTCGACGTGCTGTCCCAGGACGCCGTGGCGATCCGTCCGGGCATGCCGTCGCGGCTACTGCACTGGGGAGGTGACGCCCTGCTCACCGCGAAGGTGCGTCGCGTCGAGCCTTCTGCCTTCACGAAGACGTCGGCTCTCGGCGTGGACGAGCAGCGGGTCAACGTCGTTCTCGACCCAGAGGGACCGCCGGAGGCGTGGCGTTTGGTCGGCGACGGCTTCGCCGCTGAAATCGAGATCACCGTGTGGTCCAAGCCGGATGTGGTGCAGGTGCCGACCAGCGCGCTCTTCCGCAAGGGGGCGGGTTGGGCCGTCTTTCTCGCGCGGGGCGGACGAGCCGTCGCGCACAGTGTCGAGATTGGGCATCGGGGCGCTCTCGAAACGGAGATCCTCGGTGGGATCGCCCCCGATGAGGTGGTCGTCATCCACCCTGGGGCCTCGATACACGACGGCGCGAAGGTCGCGTCTCGCTAGGCTTCACTTCGGCGCTCGTCTGGCGCGCACGGACGACGCGATGCTGCTGGACGTCGGAGCGCACGCGACACACACTCGACGACGGAGTTACGGACCCCATGTCGGTGAATCACCCGTTCCGCCACGCCTCGAGGCTGCTCGCGCTGGGCTTCGCGAGCGTGGCCGCTTGTGCGGTGCGGGAGTCGGTCAACGTGACTGAGCCGAGCCTTCCAGCTCCGCCAGCGCCTGTCGCGCAGGCCTCGCCTCCGCAGACGACGCCCGAGCCTTCCGTCGTACCCACGACGTCCGTCGTAGTCGCCTCCCATCCCGTCGAAGGGAGCACGCCGACGGCGCCCCTCCCGTCGACCAGGATGATCCACGCGGCCGCGAACCAGGCGTACTGCATCGACGCGGCGCAGGACCGCTCGGCAAAGCGCACGCCCATCCGCCTCTACACCTGTCATGGCGGGGAGAACCAGCACTGGACGATGGCGCCCGACACGAATGGGTCGACGTCGGTCACCGGCATCGGTGGGCTCTGCCTCGGCGTTCCTGGCGCGCACCCGGCGGACGGCACGCACGTGCAATTCGACGCGTGCACTGGCGGCGGAGACCAGCAGTTCGCCTTCGATGCGAGCGGCCACTTGCGCGACGTCACCTCGGGCAAGTGCCTCACCGTCACAAGAGCCGCGCGCGGCGCGCCAATCCTCCTCGAGCCGTGTGACCCTGGGAGTCCGGGACAAGTCTGGAGCCTGGCGGACCGCTGACGCCCTGGCGACAGCGGACCGCCAGGTAGCGACCTACTTGGCCCGACCGCGTCCTCGCGTGCGATTCTCTGTCGCTCGGTGCGTCCCATCCACATGTCGCCAGAAAGAGGGTCAGCGCTGCACGGGAGCCTTCTCTGCCGCCTCCAGCGGGTGGCTGCGGCGGCCGCCTTGGGCACGCTCCTCGGCGTATCAGGATGCGCGTCTCCGGCGACCTATCTGCGCGACGCAACGTCGACCGCTGTCGACTCGACGCTCGCGTCGCTCGATACGGCGGAGAGTCGGCAACGACTGAAGGAGATCTTCGGGGCCGTCGACGTGCAGACCGCGGCGCGGGAGATGACGAAGGGCGTGCTCGAGGCGAGCGCGTCCGACCTGTCCCGTCCCGAGGTCGAGCAACGCATCCAGTTGCTGGTGGAGCACTTCGTCGAGGCGCTCACGCGATCGGCGTCCCGATCGATCGACGCCGATCTCGGACCGGCTGCGCGGCGGCAAATGGTGCTCGCGATCACGGAAGCGCTCGCTGCCGGGACCTCGCCCGACGCGAGGGCGAGGATGTCCGCCCTCGCCGCCGCGGTTGCCGAGTCGGCTGCGCACGCGTTCGGCGCACAGCTGCCCGCGCTGTTCGGACCCGAGATGAGAGCAACGCTTCAGAGCTTGGTGGACGAGTCGCTTGCGCCTGCGATGGCTGTCGCGCTCGACAAGGTGGCGCCCTCCGTCGCCAACGTCGCGCGGCTCACGGCGCGTGAGGCTCTGGCAGGCGTGAACGACGAGCTTGCGGGAGATCTCGGACGAACGATCGACGCTCGCGAAGACAAGTTCTGGGCGGGTCTCGGACGCGTGCTGTCCGCCTCCACGTCGACCGCGAGGGAGTGGCTCTACGTCGCGACGACCGTCGCGGCGGTGCTTCTCGCCGGACTCATCGCGCTCGCCATCCTCTTCAAGAAGGCGACCCAGGGGCGTCAGGCACGCGAGGACGCGGTCACCTTGCTGACGGCCTCGATTCACGGCGCGGCAGCTTCTGGCGGGCCGGGCGCGAGGGACGTGCTGGACCGAGTCGCGGCGCTGCACGACCACCCGGGAGCGGCATACCTGAACGAGTTCCTCGCGCGGAACCCGCACATGAGGGTCAGCGCTCCTTCCCCGCGAGGGAGCGCGACCTGACCCGCGAGCGATGCGCAAGTCCACATCCGGATGCGACGCCGCTCGCGGACGACCCTGGACTTCAGCGGAGCCTGCAACCGCGGTCGGAAGGGCTACCAGCCACCGTCTCGCTCGTTCACCGGCACTCGCCCGAAGTCGCGAGAGGCCTCCGCGATGCCCCAGGCAGTGGTCGCGAACGCCGCCGCCGCCTGCGTCAGCGCCGTCGCGTCGATGCGGGCGAACGTGTCGTTCGCCGTGTGGTGGGTGTGGAAGTAGTGCGCTTCATCCTGCCTGAGATCGACGAGCGGAACGCCGAGCTCGCCGAGCGTCGAGACGTCCGCTCCGCCCATACCCTTCGCTTCGACAGGCCTCACCCCGAGCGGCTCGAGCAGCGCCCCGATCGCGATGAACCGCCCACGCGCGTCCGCGGCCCCGACGAGCGCGGCGCGCACGACCTTGCCTGTCCCCGAATCGGCCTCCATGGCAGCGACGATGTTCGCGGCCTCCGCAGCGTGGGCCCGGGCGTACTCTTTGGCACCCGCGAGTGAGTTCTCTTCCGCCGCAAACAGCACGACGCGGATCGTCCGACGCGGCCTCGTAGCGAGAGCTGCGAGGGCACGCCCCGCCTCGAGCACGATGCCGCAGCCCGCACCATCGTCGATGGCTCCCTCGCCCAGATCCCACGAGTCCAGGTGAGCGCCCAACAAGACGACCTCGCCGGGAAGGTCACGCCCGCGGATCTCACCCACGACGTTGGCGGAATCGGCGTCGGGGAGCCAGTGAGGGCCGAGGTTCAAGGCGATCCGCGCCGATCCGTGCGCCATGAGAATGCGGTCGACCAGGTCCGCGTCCGCGTTCGATAACGCGCCGGCCGGAAGCGCGAGGGAGAGGTTTTTCTCCTTCTGCATGGCGCCCGTGTGGGGGAAGCGCGAGTCGTCGCTTCCGATCGACCGGATCACGACCGCGAGCGCTCCCTTGCTCGCGGCCGCGGCCGGCCCGGCGCGTCGCGTGACGACCGCGGCGCCATACCCGGCGCCAGCCTCAGTTTCTCGCATCTTCGTATCGATGAAGACAACCTTCCCCGCGACGGCATGCGGATCGGCCGCCATCAGAGCGTCCACCGAATCAAAGCGAACGATGTCCCCGACGATCCCCTTCGCTGGGGTCGCACCGCTCCAGCCCAGAGCTGTGATCTCGAGAGTGTGGCGTACGGGCGCGACGAGGGATGCGGTCTCGACCCCACGCTGCCAGACCGGCACCTTCACGGGCTCGGCGTGCACGTCGGCGAGGCCTCTCGCGCGCATCGTGGCGAGCGCCCACGCCACCGCGACCCGGTCCGTCGGCGACCCGGCGAGGCGCGCACCGACCTCGGTCGTGAGCGATTCGACGACGTCCGCGGCACCGTGACCACCGAGGATGGTGCGCTGGAGCTCCTGGACGGCCTCGGGCAATGGCTGCGCGCCGCGCGTCGCGGCCTCGGGTCTCGGTTCCCCTCCGAAAGGTGACGACGGCGGGTTCGGCAGCGCTCCCGGCGGGATCCGGACGGACGGTGTGGCCGACGCGCAAGCTGCGACGACGAGCGCCGACAGCAGTATCGAGAGACGGCGGTGGCCGGCAGACTCCGAGCGGAGATGGCGCGTTGGCATGGCCGCGTCTCCTATCACGAGTGCGTGCGCACGCTGTCGCATTGCCCTCGCGCGCGCCGCGATCGCGCTCGGCTGCGAGCCGCAAAGTCTAGTAGCGTGCCCGGAGATGAGCGCCGCCCGGTACGTTCTCGCCCTCCATATCGTGTTAGCCGGCGCGTTTGCCGGCGCTGCGTGCGGTAACTCGAGTCCCTCCACAGCTCGTGGCGATGCGGGGGGACCGGTAAACCCGGACTGCAAGACGCTCTCGACTTGCTGCGGGAAGCTCTCGGGAGCGGCTGCGTCTCAGTGCACCAGAGACGTCGGCGCCGGCGGCAGCGCGTGCTCGACGGGGCTGGAGAGCCTCAGGGCTTCGCGCGTCTGCAGTGCAGGCTCAGGTACCGGTTCGTCGGGTTCGGGCTCGACGTCATCCCGCTCCGGATCGAGCTCGGCGGGATCGAGCGCGATGGCCTCCGATTCGGGTGTCTCGACGTCTGATTCAGGCATGTCTCGCGACGCAAGCCCGACCGGATGCTACCCACACGCCTTGCCCGCCGCGTTCGCGGCGCGAACGAATCCGTCGGCCGGGACGTCGAACTGCACGGCGGCGGCGATTGCCTCGCTCGTCACGGACTGCTTTGGCACGGGGAGCTCCTCCGCAAGTTGCGCCGCGGCGTCCGCGACGCCGTGCGGGATGTGCGCCGTCACGCCATCCACCGCTTCGCAGTGGGGAGGATATCTCACGGTCGACGCGGTGGGCGCGACGCCGCCGACGCCGCTCTCATTCCCCAACCTCGGGGGCTGCGTGCTCGCCGCTGCGGCTACGGAGACAGGCGCGGCGGCCGCCACGACGCTCGCGTGCGGCACGGCGCTCGAAGAGCAACAGGAGTGTGAGCTTGCGTCGTGTGTACCGTACTGCCCCGTGGCGAGCGCGTCGGACACTGCTGGAATGGATGCGATCCTCGGCACCGCCTCCACCAACGGGTGCTTGACGGAAGCCGATACTCTCTACTGCGCAAGCTACGTGGCCGCCGCGAACACCTACTGCGCCAACCAGCTCATCGACTCCGGAGCAGGTCCGTTCGGCGTGTGCCTCGGCCTCTACAACTCCACGGCCGCCGGAGCGCTCAACGAGATCTTCGCTGCGGTCTGCGGGGGCATGGACGCGGGGCTGTGAGGCTCACTGGCCGACGAGATACTTCACCGCGCTCGCTCCTTCGGTGATCTCGACGCGGTAGTTCGGGACGACTCCCGCGAAGGTCTGCACCGTCCCCTTGCCGTCGGGCCAACGGATCTCGACGGCATCGATCGTGCAGCCTGCACCGAGGCCGAACGTGAGGACGTAACCCGTCTGTATTCCGTTGAGGCCGAAGCCCCCTTTGACCTCCTGCATTTGCGTAACCCCACCCGCCGTCACCTTGACGCGCGCGCCGATCGCCGAACGATTGGAGCGGCCCTTCCCGAGGCCGACGAGGAATAGCTGCGTCCAGTTGGACTTGATGTCATTCTGAAACGCGCGAATCGCCTGGAGCGGCTCGACGCTCCGCGCGTTCGAAGTCCCGACGACCGCGTCGAGGTCTCCGTCGTTGTCGAGGTCGGTGACGGTCACCCCGTGTAGCTGCGGCAACCCGAGGCCCGAGACGCTCGAAACGTCGGTAAACGCCAGGGCGCTGGACTGCCGGAACAACCAGGCGTGGTCGCCCGGGTAGTCCGATTCGAGCATGTAGACATCCTGCATTCCATCGAGGTCGATGTCTGCGAACAGGGCGGACTCGTCGCTGAAATTGTCGTTCGCGAAGAGGGGGCCCTCGTAAATGCCCGACACCGTGTTGTCCACCCGGTCGAACGGCTGCAGCGGCATTCCCGCCGGTGTGTTGTTGACCAGCAACTGGGATGGGTCCTCATCGGCGCCGACGTCCCAGTGATGGATGGTCGTCACGAGGAGGTCGTTGTCGCCGTCGTTGTCGAGATCGCCGCACACGAAGGTGAAGTTGACGCCACCAAGCCGCCAGTCCTGGTCGTCCTGGCCCGGAGTCCAGCCGCGGTCGGGGCAGAGACCCACGTCTGGTGCTGGCACGCCCGGCGGGCAGTAGCCAGTCACGCACGTGCCGCCACTGCAGGAGCCGCTCATGCAGTCGTCGGCCGAGCCGCACGATTTTCCGGTGGCGCACTTGGGACACCCGCTGCCGCCACACCCGACGTCGCTCTCGCTTCCGACCTTGACGGGTGACGCGCAGTTCGCGGCCGCGCAGAGGCCTGCGGTGCATATGCCGCTCGCGCAGTCAGGGGACTGTGTGCAGTGTTTCGCCACGACGCACGGCGCGCAGCTGCCGCCCCCACAGTCGACATCGCTCTCCGTGCCGTCCTGAGTACCGTCCATGCACGATGCGACGGAGCAAACACCGCCGGCGCACACGTTGCTGACGCAGTCAGAGCTCACGAGGCAATGGAGGCCGACGGCGCAGGGCTGACATACGTTGGGGATACCGCCGCAGTCGACGTCCGTCTCGTTACCGTTGATTACTCCGTCTCCGCATTGAATCGACTGGCAGTAGCAGAGATACGACTCGTCATCCTTTGTGTAGTCCCGCAGGTTGTCGCTCGCGAGGCCGAGGGAGACGCCGATCTCGGTGAACTTCGTCCCATCGTTGCGCCAGACCTGATTGTGCTCGCGACCGTAGTCGGAGAGCAGAATGTCGAGGTCGCCGTCGCCGTCGAGGTCGCACGCCGTGACGCCGAGCGTCTGCCGGATGCTTGCGTGCTGGGCCGGGTCGCCGTCCACCGTCGGGAGCCCCATCTGCGCGGTGACGTTCGTGAACGTGCCGTCACCGTTCCCGTGCATGAGCGCGGGCGGCGCCGTCGAGGGGCACCCCGGCTCCACGCGCCGAGGGCTGACCCAGACATCCAGGATGCCATCGCTGTCGTAGTCGAGAAGTGTCCCGCTTTCGTAGTCTCCGTTCGCGAGCTGGACGAGCGGGCTCGTCGGCGCGAGCGTGAAATGGCCGGTGCCGTCGTTCAGGAGCGCCGTGCAAGGATCGAGGCCTGGCGTGCGTAGCGGGCAACCCGCGTAGAGACCGGACGCGACCGTGCCCGTGTCGGAAAGCCCGGGGCACGTGATGATGTCATTGTCGCCGTCGTTGTCGAGGTCGCCGATGAGCGCAATCGTGTATCCGCGCCCGCCCACGCCGTCCGCCGTCGCGCCGAGCCCGGACGTCGCATACGTGTCGACGAATACGCGCTTCTTCGCGTCGGTCGGATCGGGGCGATTCATCAGCTGGTGGTGGTGTGAGACCGTCGACGTGTCGCGTGTCGTCTGGCCGTCGGTCGTGATGACGTCATTGTAGCCGTCGCCATCGAGATCGGCCGCGTACACGATCGCGCCGAGGTAGGTCGGCATGGCGGCCGTTCCGAGCCCGTAGGCTGACGTGGCCTCGCTGTACCAGGTGCCAGCGGGCTTGCTGGGGGTGTTGCAGACCCTCGGCGGGGGCGGCGGCGTGGCCTCGACATGCCTCGCGGCCTCCTTGCCGGCGTCCGAGGAGGGCGCGTTGATGCTGGCGTCGAACGCCGCACCCGCGTCGGACGACGGTGGCGCGGCCGCGCTCCCTTTGCACCCGCTCGCGGGCAACCCGGCGCCTGCAACCATCAGCATACCAAGCAGCGCCCGCGCTCCGCCGTTCGCCCGGTGCAAGGTCATCATCGTGTCGGTCTTACCTCCTCCGGGCGCGGGTTCGCAATCCGCAGAGACAGGCTTCCGCCATCACTCGTAGATGCTCGGTGATCGCCTGGCTCATGTCGCGTCGTGAGCCTGGCGATCGAGCCGCTGCGGTTCGAGCGGCTCGATGGTGATCTCGAAGGGTGCTCCCTCTAACGTCTTCTGCAGCTTCGCGACCTCGGCGTCGACGCTGGTCGGCGCGACCGTTCCGCGCACCGTCGCGCCCGCCGTGAACGGAGCGCCGAACTTCACGCCGGACCAGCGGCCAAACTCGTTGCTGTTGCTGAGCGCACGCGAGACCCGGGCGCGTGGCGCGGAGAGAGAGCGGTCCTCTTCTCGATGCGATCCGTCTCGCCGGGCATGTGCAACCTCCTGGTTGCATGAACCTCCACTCGCCGGAGCGAATGCAGCCCGTGGATTGCCTTGCGTCGAGCTCAGACGAATCGCAGAGACACGCTCGCGCTACTCCCACGAAGCTCGGCCGTTAGAGCACCGGCCAGCGAGAGCAGCTCGTCGCGAAGCTCGGGGCACGCTCGTTCAGGGGCAGAGAGGATGAGCCGACCGGACGTTTCGTTGCTCACAGCGTCTAGCAAGACGCGGGCGAGCTGCGCACGACCCACGGTCACGCCCGCAGCGGCGTTGTATGCGATCGCGGCCACATTGACGGACTGATTGCTGCGATGGAGGGCAAGCAGGCGCTCGCGCGTCCGCGGGAGCGGATCCTCACTGCCGGGGCTGAAAGCAACGACGTTCGTCGCGTCGCCGATCCGCCCCGGCCAGTCGCTCCCCTGCTCCATCACCACCATCGCAGTCTTCGTCATCTCGACCTCGTCCGCTCGGGGCGCACGGTCTCGCTCCGAGGGTAGGTCGAGCAGAGCAAGACTCAAGCCGAGCCTCTGCAGCGTCACGCCCCGCGGTCTCCCGGATGACGTTGCGAGCTTTCCCGGTGCATCTCGCCACGCTGAGGCGTGCGCGCCACAGGTGCACGGTCGCTCTGAAGCTCGCGCGATCCTTCAGCGGGTCGCGCTCACTCGCCGGCGGTTGCATCGCGGCAGCAGCGGAACCCCGTCGAGTAGTCGTGGTACGCGACGTCGTGGGCACTTGTCACGTAGAGGCAGCCTGGGCCGTTCTCCTCGGCGTCGCCGTAGTACCCCCCGCGGAACCGACCGTGGCCGTTCTCGTCCGGCGGGTCGGAGCCCCACTCGTCGAGGTTGCCGACACAGTCGTGGACGCCGTACGGCGAGACGCATTTCGCATAGGCCCCGGTCCGGGCGAGCCCGCCTTCCAGCTGGTTCAGGCGGGGGTCGTTGAAGTCGGCGAACGTCCAGTCGGCAGCGTTGTCGCCGAACAGGACGGGCATCTCGCTTCCCTTGCCCTCGTTGCAGTCACCCGGGACGCGAGTGTCACCGCCGTAGGGGTAGTCGCTGCCTGCATCGGCGCCGCGGCAAGCGAGCGCGAACTCGTCGGCTGCGCAGAGCCGCTTGCCAGCCGCTACGCACGCGGCAGCCGCCTCGACCTGCGAGATATAGCCCTGCGGAACGACGTTGGCCGCGCTCTTCGCCCGAACGCTTGCGTCGGCGATGACGTCGAAGGGCGAGTGGGGCGATTCACCTCCGTCGGGGCCGACGCTCACGACGTACGCCTCGTAGCGGTCGACACAGAACGCCTGGATCTGGATCATCTCCGTCGGGCAAGGCGCTGGCGCCGCCTCCGCACTGGCGTCTACCGTCGCCGAGCCGTCACGCGTCGTCGCGTCAGGAGGAGGCGGGCTGGCGTGATCGAGCCTCGCGCTCATGGCATCCCGCACGGCCGCGTCGCGACCCGCATCCACGGGGCGGCTTGCGCGATTCCCCGTGTCATCGCCCGAGGCGTCGGCAGCGACCCCGCCGCTCGCGCCGCCACCGCAGCTGACAAGCGCCCCGAGCGTCAACAGAACCATTCTCGCACCTGTCCCGCTCATTGCACACGCTCCTGCTCGACACCGGAAGTGCTTCCCGGCAGAGGTCGGCCCCCGATCGTGCCGACAGCGACGCGGGGTCTCCCGTTCGCACCGTGGCGCTACCGCTTCTCCTTCTCCCCTTGCACGTAGACCGTGTACCCCTCCCTGGGCGGTGACGTCGAGCCCATGATGATCGTCTCCATTCCCACCTTCGCGCCGGTCGTTGACGCGGCGACTGGCTCGATCCGCACGGTCGTCGGCCCAACGTCGTCGCTCGTCTTCACGGCGTTGCGAAGCGCCGTCTGCATCGCGCGCGCGGTCATCCATCGCTCCGCCTTGTCGATGGCGAGTGCGACGTCGATCACCCCTGCAACATCGGCGGCGAGGAGCGGCGCGCGCGTCGCCACTGGTGGAGCGCGCTGCGTCGCCGCGTAGACCATCTGGAGGAGGCTCGTCGGCGCCTCGTGCACGTGGAGGCCGGTGAGGAGCGTGAACATCAGCGCGCCCGTCGCCCACAGATCTGACTGGCCATCGACTTCGCGAGGCTTGCCTGACGCCTGCTCGGGCGGCATGAAGGCCGGCGTTCCGAACAGCTCGCCCGAGCGCGTCATGCCGCTCCCGTCGAGAAGTCGCGCGGTGCCGAAATCCATCACCTTCAGCTCACAGACCCGCGTGAGAAAGAGGTTCTCGGGCTTGAGATCCCGGTGGACGACGCCGCGCTCGTGCGCCGCCGCCAGCACGTCGAGGAGCTGGTCGACGTATGCGATGACCTCGGCCTGCGGGAGGCGATTCCCTCGACGACCCCAGATCGCCTCGAGCGTCTCGCCTTCGAGCAGCTCCATGACAAGGAACGCTTCGCCGCTCCCCGCGATGTCGTCGTCGATTACCTTCACAACGCCGGGGTGACCGACACGATTCGCTGCGTATCCTTCGCGAAGGAATCGGGCGCGGAGGTCGTCGTGCCGCGACACTTCCGCGTGGAGGAGCTTGAGGGCGACGCGGCTCCCGTTGCGATGGGTCGCCGAATAGACCGCCCCCATGCCCCCCAGGCCGAGCAGCGCGTCGAGGCGGTACTTCTCTTTGATGAGCGCACCGATACGGCCGGACGCGCGGCGCTTCACGTCGTCGGAGAGGATCAATTCCTCCGAGGCAGCGCCTTTTCGGCGCTGTCTCTCCGCAGGCGTGCCTGGACTTCGCAAGGCTCCGTCCACATCCGTGCGTCGCCGTACCCCATCGACCGATCTCGAGGCTAGTCCACAGGCGGGCGCGGCACCAGCCGCGGGCGCCCGTGACGCGCTCCCGCGCACTCTACAGTCCGATGAACTCGCGATAGCCTCGAGCGAGTCGCTCGCCGAAGAACATCGTCTCGAGCAAGGCGAGGATCAGGAACGGCCCGAACGGCAGGCGCGATTGGGCGAACCCTTCTTTCGGCTCCTCTCCTAGCGGATCGGCGGCGAGGATCTCGGCCGCCTCCATGTCCCCTTCCGCGGCTGCCTTCTGGAGCTCCGCCCTCTCGAGGCGTACTGCTTCCGGCTCTTCGATCTTCCCGACGGTCAGGTAGATCACGATTGCTCCGATCGTGCCCTGGACGGCGCCAGCCATCAGCACGAAGAACGCCCCGGACCAGCCGAACCAGGCGCCCGCAAGCATGGTGAGCTTCGCGTCGCCGAGCCCCATTCCATCGCGGCCGCGCACGCGCGAGTAGATCACGATGAACGGGAGCCAGACCATGACGAAGCCGATCGCTGCACCCGTGAGCGAGTCGCGCAGACTCATCCCGCGGAGCGTAGCGGTGACGACGCCGAGGACGGTGCCACCGATCGTCGTCGCGTCGGGCAGGTACATGTGCTCGGCGTCGATGAACGCGGCGGCGACGAGCGACAGCGCGAGACTGAAGTACGAGAGGTAGATCGCCAGCGCGCGGAACCAGGGCGTTCCGTACGGCAGGCTCCGCACGACGACCTCGACGATCGCGAGCGAGAGAAGCCCCCCCATCAGCTCGACGAGCGGGTAGCGCGGGCTGATCTTGATGCCGCAGCAGCGAGCCTTGCCGCGCAGAAGCAGCCACGAGAAGACCGGCACGTTGTCATACGGCCTGATGGCCACGCCGCACCCGGGGCAGGCGGAGGGCGGGTGGACCACCGACAGGCCACGCGGGGCGCGATAGATGACGACGTTCAGGAAGCTCCCCCAAAGCAGGCCGAAGACGAGCCCGACGACGCGCAGGAACAGGAGTGGAATCTCACCGAGGAGCAAGGGATCGCAGCCTACCAGCGCTCTGCGACGTGGCCCAACTCGACAACCGCGCGCGGGCAAGGTATCCGCTCGCCCCGCCTCGCGAGCCACGCATGCTGCTTCCCATTCAGACTGAGCACCCGGAACCTCGCAAGATCCAGCGCGCCGTCGACGCCCTCGAGGCAGGCGGCGTCATCGGGTACCCGACCGACACCGTGTACGGCCTCGGCTGCGATCTGATGAACAAGCGGGCGGTCGAGCTGCTTTATTCCGTGAAGGGCGTCCCGCGCACGCACCCGCTCGCGTTCATCTGCCCTGACCTCGCCGACATCGCCCGCTACGCGGTCGTCGAGAAGGCGGAGTACCGCATCCTTCGGCATTACCTTCCCGGCCCCTACTGCTTCATCCTCAACGCGACGCGCGAGGTTCCGAAGCTCGTGCTGTCGAAGCGAAAGACCGTCGGCATCCGTGTCCCCGCGCACGAGGTGACCCTGGCGCTCGTCCGCGCGCTCGGCCGCCCCATCATCTCGACGACAGCGCAGCTCGAGGGGGGCGAGCCGTTCGTGGATCCCGCCGAGATCGCCGACGCGTTCCCGGGGCTCGGGCTCGTGATCGACGCCGGCGGAGGGGGCGTCATCCCGACGACCATCGTCGATCTCACAGAGTCGCCCCCGCGAGTCATCCGCGAGGGCGCGGGCCCGGTCGACGATTTCATGTAGAAGGGCGGTGTTTTTCGCCGTCCTTCTACAGCTCGGATCCCGTGGCGCTTCACGGCACGAGCAGGACCTTGCCCTTCGCCTTGCGGTCGTGAAGGTACTGATGGGCGGCGCCCGCTTGCGCGAACGGAAAGCTCCGGTCGACGTGCGGCTTGAGCTCGCCTCTCTCGTACATCTTCATGAGAACCTCCAGCTGCGGCAACAGCAGGTCGGGGCGCGCGAACATGTGCCCCATGTTCGTTCCGCTGACGGTCTTGTTGTCGTCCATCAGCTTCATCGGGCTCCACTTCTTGACGGCGAGGACCTGCATCAGCGCATGCAGCAGATTTCGTGAGGTCCCCGAGGCTGCCGACGAGAGCCCGAACGCGACGAGCCGCCCGCACGGCGCCAGCAGGTCATAGCCCTCGGTCCACGACTTCCCGCCGACGGGGTCGAGGACGAGATCGATGCCCTTGTCCCCGACAATGGCGCGCACCTTCGCTGCATAGCCGTCCGAGTCGAGCGGGTGTTGACAGCCTTGCTCCGTGAGGAAGGTGTGCTTCGAGGATGAGGCCGTCCCGAAGATGACGCAGTCGCGCGTCTTCGCGATCTGGATCGCAGCGAGACCGACGCCTCCCGCGGCCGAGTGAATCAGCACGGAGGACCCGCGGCGCAGGTTGCCGTTGAAGAGCATCATGTTGTACGCGGTCACGTAGACGACGGGGAACGCAGCCCCTTCCTCGAAGCTCATCGCGTCCGGCATCTTTATCGCCTGGCGTGCCGGAACGACGACGACGTCGCTGTAGCCTCCGAACTTGCACATCACGAGAACCCGGTCGCCGATTGCGTGCCCCGAGACACCGTCGCCGAGCTGGTCGATCGTGCCCGACACTTCGTAGCCGACGACGGCCGGAAGCTTCGGCGCGTCCGGGTAGAGGCCGACGCGCGCCATGAGGTCGGCGAAGTTGATGCCGGCAGCACGGACGCGCACGCGCACCTCTCCCTTCTGCGCCGTCGGATCGGGAGCCTCCTTGACCGCGAGGACGTCAGGGGTACCTGTCTTGGTGATCCATATCTGCCGCATGCCGGGAGGATGCGCTCGGCGCGTGCGCCTGACGAGCGGAACCGACGAGCCGTGTCGTCGGCGAGACCACGATCGCGCTTCGACAGCCCGCCGGCGGCCCGGCTCGCGATATCGTGCGGGCCATGACGACGACGGGGCTGACGGTGTATGGCGGCTGGCAAGCGAACGGTGTCGCGGACTTCAGCCCTTTCTGTCTCAAGGTGAAGACCTACCTGCGGATGATCGGGGTGCCCTACACCGCCAAGCTCGGCGACCCGCGCACAGGTCCGACGAAGAAGATCCCGTTCATCGACGATGACGGTGTGCGCCTCGGCGACTCCGGCCTCATCTTCGCTCACCTGAAGAGGAAGCATGGGGACGCCCTCGACGCGTCGCTCTCGGCGGACCAGCGCGCGGTCGGTCACCTCACGCAGCGCACCCTGGAGGAGAGCCTCTACTGGTCGGTGGTCTACACACGCTGGATGGTGGATGACGCGTGGCGCGAGCTCGAGAAGAAGCTGTTGCCGCTCCTACCGCCGGTCATCGGGTCGCTGATCGCGAACGGCCCGATCCGAGGCGGGATGCGGAAGGGGCTCTATGCGCAGGGCACCGGCCGCCACACTCCCGCGGAGATTCACGCGAGCGGGTGCGCCGATGTCGATGCCGTCTCCGCGACGCTCGGCACGAAGCCGTTCCTGCTCGGTGATACGCCGTCGTCCTACGACGCGATCCTCCACGGCTTCATCGCGAACGTCCTCGTCTTTCCGACGGCCTCCGCGATCTGCGTGCGTGCCAACGGCCACGCGAACCTGGTCGAGTACGTCGCTCGCATGGACGCGAGGTACTGGGTGAAGCCGGACTGAGCCGAGCGTGAAGCACGTTCGCTAGGTCAGCGGTTTCGACAGAGGTAAAGAGCGCAGCGCGGCGAGGGAGAGCGCCACGAGGACAGCCTCGGCGATCTCCGGCTTGAGCATCGGGCCGGGCACGCCGTCCGCGACGGTCGACAGAACGCGGCCGACGAGCGTCCAGCCGAACACGACGACACCGAGAACCAGCGCCGGCCGCCTCCATGTCGACGACCATGCTCCGTACGCGAGGACACACGCGATTCCGATGCGTGTCCCGCCGACGGCGCGCATCTCGTTCAGTGCGTCGACGCCGGCCGGCAACGAGGCCAGTGGTGCCGCGAACACGTTGGGAGCCAAGACCTCGAGCAGGCCGGGCAGGACCACGGCGAGCGCGAGCAGGACGAGCACGACGGAGGGTAGGCGCTTCATGCGAGCGTCACCGCGGCCTCGTCCGGGCTACGCGGAACGGCTGGCCTCCGGGTGCCTGAAAGTACTCGTGCTCCTTGTCGGCGTACTCGAACGGACGCATGCCGAGCGCGGCGAGCGCGTTCGACGTCGCTACAGGGTCGTCCACCTCGATCTCCAGCCAGAGCCCACGCAGCGCGTCGGTCATGCTGAGGGCTTCCTTGGCGTCGACGTAGAACACGCCGATGTTCGCCCCGTCCGCGAACGTGAAGATCTCGATATTGGGGGCCGGGGACTTCATGCTCGCCCCGAGCACGCCCTCGTAGAGCGCGCGCGTCTCCGACCGCAAGCCGTTCGCCACGTGAACCTTGTGATTCAATCCGATGCCCGCCATGCGCTGCCTCCTTGAGAGACCGGCGCACCCGCGCTCGGCCTTGTGTCTTTCTTAGACGTCTGGGGCGCAAGAATCCGCCAACCCGAGGACTTGTTGAACAAATCGGCCGCGCACCGGCAATCGTGTGGGACCGAGCGATCGAACGACTCGCTTCGTCCATCAACGACACTCGGATACAATCGAGCCGGCGTAATCCTGTGGCGGACTCGAACGGCAAAGACGAACCCGCGATCGACGCCACCGGCATGACCATGGGCGTGCTGGCCGGGCCAGAGACCTCTTCGCTGGGTGGGCTCTTTCCCGGCCCGGCGCTGTTCGGAGGGCGTTACGAGATCCTCGGGATGCTCGGCGAGGGGGGGATGGGGACCGTGTACCGGGCGCGAGACGTGGAGCTCGACGAGTTGGTCGCGCTGAAGATGCTCCGCCACGAGCTGAGCGATGCGCCGGGGATCCTCGCGCGCTTCCGTCAGGAGGCGAAGCTCGCGCGACGCGTCACTCACCGGAACGTGGCGCGCACGTTCGACATCGGCGAGCACGAAGGAGCGAAGTTCCTGACCATGGAGCTGGTCGACGGTGAGTCTCTCGCCTCGCTGGCAGCGCGGCGGGGAAGGCTCTCGATCACGGAGGTCGCGAGCCTCGTTGACCAGATCGCGCAGGGGATGGCGGCAGCCCATGACGCCAGCGTGATCCATCGTGATCTCAAGCCCGACAACGTACTGATCGCCACGGATGGTCGCGTTCTCGTGACGGACTTTGGCATCGCGCACGCCGCAGCCGGTGTGGTGGGCGCCGCGAAGACGGTCGGCGGCATCGTCGGTACGCCGGCGTACATGGCCCCGGAGCAAGTCGAAGCGGCGACGGACATCGACGCTCGGGCCGACCTCTACGCGCTCGGCGCGATCATATACGAGCTCCTCACGGGCGAGGTGCCTTGGCCGGGTGACGCCCCGCTCGTCGTTGCGGTGGCGCGCCTCCTCGGCCCACCGCCGGATCCTCGCGCGATCAACGCGAACATCCCCGATGCCGTCGCCGACGTGGTGCTCCGGTGCATGGCGAGGTCCCGCGACGACCGCTTCGCGAGCGCCGCGGAGCTCAGCGCCGCCTTCACGCACGCGGTGTCCGCAGCGGGGGTGGCGGGCGCGCGTGTCGCGCGGACCGGCGCCGACGTCACGGCACCGATCGCGCCGGCTCGCGCCGCTGTCCCCGCTTCGCCTCACACGCTCGGGCTCGACAAGACCATCGTCGTCCTACCGTTCAAGAACGGCGGCCTACCCGAGGACGAGTATCTCGCGGAGGGAATGACCGACGACCTGATCGACATGCTCTCGATGACCTCCGGTCTCAAGGTCCGCCCACGGGGGGCGAGCGCGCACCTGCGCGGAGTCGACGTCGACGCTCGCCGCGTCGGCGAAGAGCTCAAGGTGCAGGTCGTCGTCGAGGGGGCGGTGCGGAAAATCGCCGCCAGCATCCGCGTGACCGCCCGGCTCGTGAGCACGGCGGACGGCTTCCAGCTGTGGGCAAAGCGCTTCGATCGAGCCGCCGCGGACGTGCTCGCCGTGAACGACGAGGTCGCCAGCGCCATCGCGGACGCGCTCGCCGTCGTAGGTGCGCAAAAGCCGCGTGTCGCGCCGACGAACGTGGAGGCCGTCGATCTCTACTTCCGCGCCTCGCACGAGTACCACAAGTTCTGGCGCGAAGACGTCCTCCGCGCCGTGGACCTGTACGAGCAAGCGCTCGCCCTCGCGCCCAACGACGCGACCATCCTCGCCGCTTGCGCGCGCGCACGGGTGCGCGCCGCGTTCTTCGGCGGCGAAGGCGCGGCCGAGATGCTCGGGAAGGCACACGCCGCCGCGGACCGTGCCGTCGCGGGAGCGCCCGAGATGGGCGAGTCGTGGCTCGCCCTCGCCGCGGCGCGAATGATGGAAGGGGACGCTGCCGGCGCCGCTCGCGCTGTCGTGACCGCGCTCGAACGGTCGAAGGGGCTCGCGCCCGCTCACGAGCTGATGGGGCGGATCCTCGTCGAGGCCGTGGGCCCCGCGGAGGCGGTCGTTCACTTCCGAAGGGCGCTCGCGATCGATCCCGCCGAGGTCACGACGCGGTTCGAGCTCGCCAAGGCGCTGGCGCTGCTCGGTCAATGGGACGAGGCGACCGCGTTGCTGGACGTCCCGGCGACCACACCGAGCGGTCGCACCACACGGTTTCTGTGGGGGATTCGCCAGTGTATCTGGCGCGGGGAGCTGCACCCGGATCTCGCTCGTCCGCCGGAGCTCGGTGCAGGGATCGGGGTCACCGCCGGGCATGCGCACGCGATGATCGGGGTGCTCACGAACCGCGAGCTGACAGAGACGGTGCGCAAGGAGCTCGAGGATCGCGTGATTGAGCCCAACCTCGGCCTTCGCCGGCGGACCTTCTTCCTCCAGCTCAACGCCGAGATCTACGCGTTCGTGTTCGAGGTCGACCATGCACTCAAGTCCCTCGCCGCGGCAATCGACGCTGGCCTGATGGACCTCGTGTGGATGGACCGCTGTCCGATTCTCGAGCCGGTGCGGCAGGACCCGCGGTTCGTTCCTCTTCGCGCCGAGGTCGCGGCGCGTGCTCAGCCCGTGGTGATCGCGCTCGGGCGCGCCTAGTTCCGTTCGCCAGAAATCCTTTTGGATTCCTGGCGGGCCTTCGGCCCCGACTTCGTCGGGCAGAGCTGCCGTTTCGCCGGGGCTCCGCCCCGAGACCCCGCGCGAGCGAGTGCGCGCCGCTTCCGTATCGACGAATCCGAGCCCCGCGCGAGCGTGCATCGTCCGCGCGGGCTCTCCCCTCGCCCCTCCCTCGCCCTCGGCGCGGAAGGAGCGCCTTCGCGATGCACGCTTGAAGCCGCGCAGGACAGGGGGACTAGGCGCGTGCCGCGAGGACGAAGAGCCCAATCGACGCGAGCAACCCCAGCGCGAACGCTGCGGTCCGCAGCGGCGGCCGGTCACCGAGGTAGGCGATGCCGTGGACGACCCGACACGCGACGAAGACCACGGCGAGCCGCGCAGACCACTCCGGGTCGGCGTGGGTCAGATGGGCGACGATGACGGCCGGAGTGAAGTAGGCGAGCGCCTCGAGGCTGTTCGCGTGCGCTCCCTGCGCGCGGGCGGCGCGACCTCGAAGCTCGGCGTCTTGAGCCCGCGGGGCATGTTTGTCCATCGCGGCTCCGAGCTGGGACGCGCGGAACACGGCGGCGAAGGTGAACCAGATGTAGGGGAGGAGGATTGCGGTGAACAGACACCAGAACGAGATGGGCATGCATGTCGTCGAACGAGGTCGGGCGAGATCGACAGCGCGCCTCGCAAATCGTGCGGCGGTCGGCGGATTCTCCGTCGTCGTCGCCGATCACGCGCACGAAGCGCTCAACCCGGAGCACCAAAGACGCTGATCCGAGAAATCGTACGAGCCGACGGTCGATTGTTGGACGCCGGTGTCGATCCCGCGATTCTCGTTCGACTAGACAGCAACAAGGAGAGGTTCGATGCAATACCTGCTGATGATCTACGACGAGGAGAAGCTCTGGACGACGATGTCTGAATCCGAGCGCGGCAAGCTCCTGGCCGACTACGGCACGTTTACGAAGCAGATCGTGGCGAGCGGACACTTCAAAGGGGGGAACCCGCTCCAGCCCACATCGACGGCGACGACCATCCGCGTTCGCGATGGGAAGTCGCTGACGACCCACGGCCCGTTTGCCGAGACGCGCGAGCAGCTCGGCGGGTACTACCTCATCGAGGCAAAGGACCTCGACGAAGCGACGGCCATCGCGGCACGCATCCCATCGGCACGCATCGGGTGCGTCGAAGTGCGCCCGATCATGCCTTCGCACGAAGCGATGTAGCTTCCGCGGATCGCGATCGCTCGTTACGCTTGTCCTCGAGTGACCAGCGCGGCGACCGTCATCGAGACGACCTATCGGCAGGAGCGGCCACGCGTCCTCGCAACCCTGATTCGCGTGCTGCGCGACTTCGATCTCGCAGAGGAGGTCGCGCAGGACGCGTTCGCCGCCGCCCTCGAGCAGTGGGCGACCGACGGGATTCCGGACTCCCCGGCGGCCTGGCTATTCCGTACCGCGCAGCACAAGGCGATCGACAGGTTGCGACGCAACGCGGGTTTTGCAGAGAAGCGGCGCGAGCTCGAGGCCGTCGCGGCCATAGAGCGCGAGCGGGAGGACGCTCCCGAGGAGCCTCCGTTCCTCGAGGACGACCGCCTCCGCCTGTTCTTCACCTGTTGCCACCCCGCGCTGCCGCTGGAAGCGCAGATCGCGATGACATTGCGGACAGTCGCGGGGCTGTCCACCGAGGAGGTGGCCGCGGCGTTTCTGGTGCCGGTCACCTCGATGGCGCAGCGCCTCGTGCGTGCAAAGACGAAGATCCGAGCCGCCCGCATTCCCTTCCAGATCCCTTCGGACGAGTTGCTCGCGGATCGGGTGAGCGCCGTGCTCGCGGTCGTGTACCTGACGTTCACCGAGGGTTACGCGGCGACGTCCGGCGACGTGGTGATCCGGCGGGAGCTGTGCGCCGAGGCGGTGCGTCTGGCACGCCTGCTCGTCTCGCTGATGCCGGACCGCGACGACGTGAAGGGGCTGCTGGCGTTGATGCTCCTTCAGGACTCTCGCCGCAACGCGCGCGTCGACTCTCACGGCGAGATCGTGCTGCTCGAGGATCAGGACCGCGAACTGTGGGACCGTGATCAGATCGAAGAGGGCCTGTCGCTCGTGCCTCTCGCGCTTCGGTCGCGGCCGCCGTGCCCTTACGCCGTTCAGGCGGCCATCGCGGCGCTGCACGCTGAAGCTGCGACGAAGGAGGGGACTGACTGGGTTCAGGTTGCTGCGCTCTACTCCGTGCTCTTGCAGGTGGCGCCCTCGCCTGTGGTGGAGTTGAATCGAGCCGTGGCCGTCGCGATGGCGGAGGGCTCCGAGGCCGGCCTCGCGTTGCTCGACGAGCTCGAGTCCGCTGGACAGCTCGGCACCAACCACCTGCTCCCCGCGGCTCGCGCCGACCTCCTCGCGAGGCTCGGACGAACGGCAGAGGCTCGTGCCGCCTACGAGCAGGCGATCGCGCGCGTCGCGAACGCGTCCGAGCGGCGGCTGCTCGTCCGCAAGCTGGCCCAGCTCGGGCGTTAGCTGCCGAGCGCGTCGACGACTCGCTGCGCGCGCGCATTCACCTCTGCGCGCAACGGAGCGAACCGCGCGTCCTTGCGCACTGCGTCCAGCATCGGGCAGCGGTCCATCCACAGGATGTCGATGAGCCCCGCCTCGATCGCTCCGGCGATCGCGTCGAGCGAGTGGTCGACCTCGAAGACATAGGCGTAGATCTCGGCGTTGAGCTGGAAGAACAGGATGCGACGGCGCGAGCCCGGATCTCCGAGCCGTGCCTGGACGTCGAGCTCGAGGCGGTCGGCCTCGGGCAGCTCCCGCGTCTTCAAGATCTCGATGACCGCGTGCGGCTTGGCGAGCAAGCCCATCTCGGGGCCGAGCGCGGGCGGCGTCTCGAGATCCGGATGCGGCTGCCCCCTCCAGAAGCACTGACGGACCCGCGAGAGAAACCGCGAGACGCCGTTGCTCGGACCGGTCACGGGGAGGTCGAGGAGCGCCATCGATTCTGCCCAGTTACCGAGGAGCGCATGGGCGCGCACGAGCTCGAAGCGCGGGGTGATGTCCGACGGATCGATCGAGAGCGCGGTGCGGAGGTGTGTCATGGCCTCCTGAGGCCGCCCGACCTCGAGCAGGATGCGACCGAGGAGGTCGTGGGCCGGGGCGAGCCCCTTCGACTTCTCGAGCGCCGTCATGAGCGCACGCGTGGCACCGGCCGCGTCGCCGTCCATCATCCTCACGCTCGCGAGAGCGACCCACGACTGACCAACCTCCGGCGCCCCGGCGACAGCGCGATCGGCGGCGGCGCGCGCGAGCGCGAGTGTCTCCTTCGCCCCCACGCCTCCGAAGAACGCGATTCGCGCGCGCGCCCGCGCGCAGCCCGCGAGGATGGTCGCGTCGTTCGGAGCGAGCGCGAGCGCCTCCTCGTAGAGCGCAACGGCGTTGAGGACATCCGCACGCCAGAACTTGTGGTACTCGTGCGTTGCCCGCATGTAGAGGTCGATCGCTGCGGCATTCGTCGGTGCTGCGCGCGCTTGGATCTGGGCATCCACGGTCAGGGCGCTCGCGATCGCGTTTGCCGCTTCGTCGTTCACCGCGAGCACGTCAGCCGCCGGTCGGTCGAAGCGCTTTGCCCAGAGCTGGAATCCGTCCGTGGTGCTCACCAGCCGGGCGCTCACGCGGATGCCGGCGCCCGACTTCTTCACGGAGCCCTCGACGACGACCTGGACGCCGAGATCCTCCCCCATGCTCCGCGGATCAAGGTCCCTCCCGCGAAGGTGCGCCACCGCCCCGCGCGGCCGGACCTTCAGGCCCTTCGTCATCGAGAGCACGTCGATCAGGTCATCCGTCATGCCTTCGGCCAGGTACTCGTCCTCCTTCGGTCCGCCGTTCCTGAATGGGAGCACGGCGATCGTCTTGTCGAAGCCCAGCGTCGCGGCCGGCGCAGACACGTGCGCGAGGATCACCGGCGACAGCGCCGTCGGCAACGCCACCTTCGTCATCGCGACGCTCGACGTCGCCGCGGCGGACACGGCGTCCTTGAACGCCTTCGCTAGCGCTTCCGCGGTCGCGTATCGATCCGCGCGAGCCCTCGCCATGCAGCGCATGACCACCTCGGCGACGGGCGCCGCGAGCCCGGCGAAGATCGCGCGAGGGTCCGGCGGAGGGTTCATGAGCCGCGCCGCGGCGACGACATACGGCGCGTCGCCGGGCCATGGCCGTGCCCCGGTGAGCAGCTCGTACATCATCGCTCCGAGGGCGTAGAGATCGGCGCGCGCGTCGATGTCGGCCGCGCCCTCGACTTGCTCCGGCGCCATGTACGCAGGTGTTCCCACGACGCCGCCGACGGTCTTCGCGACGCCGACGGCGCCCGAAGCCGCGTGGGCGATCCCGAAGTCGGTCACGACGATGCGGCCGTCCTTCCCGACGAGCACGTTGTCTGGCTTGAGATCTCGATGAACGACGCTCGCAGCGTGTGCGGCGGACATGCCGGCGCACACCTTCTCCATGATGTGGGCGACCTCCGCGAGAGGCAACCGGCCGCGGCGCGCGACGAGGTCTGCGAGGGACTCGCCGTCGACGAGCTCCATCGTCAGAAATTTCGCCCCCTCGTGGTCGCCGATGTCGAACGTGCGCGCGACGTTCCGGTGCGTGACGCGGCGCGCGAGCTTCACCTCCTGGCGAAAGCGCGCGAGCATCGCTGGCGAGTCGACCAGCTCCCGGCGAAGCATCTTCAGCGCGACGGGCTCGTCGAGCTCGACGTCCCTCGCCCTGTACACCGTGCCCATGCCGCCCTCGCCGAGCAGGCCGAGGATCTCGTAGCGTCCGCCGATTTTCTGCGGCCCCGAGAGCGCAGCGAAGCTTCGTGCAAGGCTCACGGACGGCGGCTGCGCGCTCGGCGCGGCCATCGTCTCGCCGATGCTCACGTCGAACGGTGGCGGATTGCTGTTTGTGGTCTTGACGTGGGTCACGAGGGACCGACGTCGGGAACGTCGGGCGACGAAAGTGTATCCGAGTTTCCTCGCCCTACCCAGCTGACAGGCTTCGGCATGCCGGGGGTTTGCCGTTTCGTCCTCGCCCCTTGACCCGCGAGGGCTCGTGGCATCTCCTCTCCGGCACGAATGATCGGCCGCCTGCTCGCGCATTTTCGCATCGTCGCGAAGCTCGGTGAGGGGGGGATGGGGGTCGTCTACCGCGCGACCGACGAGCGGCTGCGGCGCGACGTCGCGCTCAAGGTCCTCCAGGCCTCGCTCGCGCAGAATCCCGAGCGCCAGCGCCGCTTCCTGCGGGAAGCGCGCGCAGCGGCGGCGGTGACCCACGGGAACATCGCGACCGTCCATGACATCGGCGAGGCCGACGGGCACGTCTTCATCGCCATGGAGCTCGTGGAGGGGGACACGCTGCGCGCCCGGATGCAGCCGGGCCTCACGCACGTGGAGGCGCTTCGCATCACGAAAGAGATCGCCAAGGGGCTCGCTCGCGCTCACGAGAGCGGAGTGGTGCATCGTGACCTCAAGCCCGAGAATGTGATGGTCACGAAGGACGGTGACGTGAAGATCCTCGACTTCGGCCTCGCGAAGCTGGTCGACGTGGATGCTGGCCCTGCGACCGACTCGAGCGTTCCAACCGGCGCGACCGAGTCGCAAGTGACCGCCGAGGGCCGGGTGATGGGGACGCCGCCGTACATGTCGCCCGAACAGGTCGAGGGGCGGGCGGAGCTCGACGTCAGAAGCGACGTCTTCTCGCTCGGTGTGATGCTGTACGAGATGATCGCGGGGGTGCGACCCTTCCAGGGGAAGTCGAGCGTCGCGGTGATGTTCTCGGTCCTTCACCGGGACCCGGAGCCGCTCGAGGTCGTGTCTCCCGGAGCGCCTCTCGTCGCAGTGGAGGTCGTGGCCAGATGTTTGAAGAAGCCCGTCGACGAGCGCTACGCGTCGGGACGAGAGGTCCTGGCTGCGCTGGAAGCAGCCGTGCCGACGATGACGAGTGCGGGGGCCACCGAGGCCGCAATGTCCGCGAAGGCGACGCCCTCCGCGAAGATCACGACGATCAGCGGGATGGGGACTGCGCTCGAGGCCACGCGCGTCTCCGACACGCTGGACGTCGCGTCCGCGGCATTGACCGTCAAGCGACGACGCTTCCGTGGGCTGGCCGCACTGGCGGCGGCGCTCGTCGCTGCCGGGGCGGTCATCGCAGCTCAGCGTGAGCACGGCGACGCCTCCCGGCGCGCGCTCGCGTCCGTCACCTCCGCCGCGCCGAGCGTCTCCGCTGCCGCGAGCGCTCCGGATACCTCGGTGTCGCGCGCGAACGGGCATGATGGGTCGGCCGCGCCCTCGGAGCACGCGCTCGCTACCGACGCGACGTTCGTCGCAACTCTCGCAGAAAAGGCCGGTCTCTCGCTCGAGGCGCTCGACGCGCGTGACGCTCCCGAGAGCGATGGCACGGCGAGAGACCTACTCGCACACTGCAGCGTGGCGTCCCCTCCGGACGCCGCGTGCATCTATCTGCGGGCTCAGGTCGAGAATGTCGATGGCAGCTGCGCAAAGGCGGCAGCGGACCTGCGCAAGGTCCTCGAACTCATCCCCGCCGCACGAGACGTGAGGGCACCTCTCGCGGGGGTCCTCGCGGCCGAGGGGGCTTCCGTCACAGCGGTTCGGGAAGCGCTCGGGCCCAAGACGCCTGCAGACGCGCGCGACGGGCGAGTCCCTCTCGATGTGCTCGTTCCGACGTACGAGGGCGACTTCGTCGAGGTCGAGCGGCTCGCGAAAGGCGCGCTCGCGGCGGTTCCTGCCGGCGCACCCGAGCTGGCGCAGTCGACGGTCGTCGCCACGCTCGTCGAGGCGTACAGCGAGTCGGACGATACGGTGAGTGCAGGAGCAATCGCCGCGGACACGCTGGCACGCCGGGCCGTGCGCGCGGCGCCGACGGGAGGCTGGCTGGGGGTGATGATCGGGGCTGCGGCGCGCGGCGGGCGACTGGACCGGACCGAGGCGAGCCGGCACCTCGACGCGGCCTATGCGTCGATCTTCGACGCGAAGACTGACCCGTCCATGACCCGAGGCGCCGCTTCGACGACGGCGTGGGCGATGACCTACGCCAGCGCTTCGGAGACGGCGGCGGAAGCCGCGGTCGCGGTCGCGAAGCTCGACGCGCTGGGTGGACAGCCTCTCGCGAGCTGGAGTCCGGCCGCCGCGCGCACGCTATTCCTCGCAGGTCGCGGGGAAGCGGCGCGGGCCTCGTTCGAGAAGACCGTACAGGTCTGCTCCAATACGCTGCTCGCGACCCGGAGCTGGAATCGTGCGCACCTCTACCTCGGCGAGCTCGACGAGCTGCGCGGAGAGCGCGCGTCCGCATGTGCGCACTATGCCAAGGTCGTCGAGCGATGGGGTCACGCGACGCCCAGATCCGTGACCGCCGACGACGCTCGCACGCACGCGAAAGCCCTCGGGTGCGAGAAGTAGCGGTCGATGGGTCGGGCCCCCGTCGACCCCACGGCGTCTACTCCTCGATCTCGCGGCGCCGCACGGGAAGCGGGCTGCGGAAGGTCCCGAAGACGACGTCCCAGAGCGGGGAGCTGATACCGAAGTAGGCGTCGTGATCCTGGAAGTGATGACGCAGATGGTACGCGCGCATCCATTTCCCGAGCCGCCATCGCGGGCGGAAATGGTGCGTGTAGTAGTGCACCCAGTCATAGGCGATGTACCCGGTCATCGCCCCGCCGAGGAGCGGGAGCCCTCGCGTCGCGCCGAACGCTGCCCAGAAGACCACGGCGAACGCGAGCGCGAGCGGCCAGCTGATCATGGGTGGCATCACGAGACGCGAACGGTCGTTCGGGAATTCATGATGGTAGCCGTGCGCCATGAAGGCCACGAAGCGATATCGCGCGTCGCGAGCTGCGAGCCGGATCAGGCCGTGGAAGACGAAGCGATGCAGGCTGTACTCGAAGAACGAAAAGAAGAGCACGCCGGCCGCGAACAGCCCGGCCGTCGTGACGACGCCGAGCTTCGCCGGCGACACGATCCACGCGACGAGGATGAATGGCCCGAACCAGAGGCCAGGCGTGATCGGGTGCGCGCGGCTGATCGCCTCGAGCACCGGGCTCTCGAAGATGCGAATCGATTTTCCGTGCTGCGAGCGCGGCTTCGGTCGCTCGGGTTGGTCGGTCAACCAGTGGCCGTTCGCGACCGCGAGGCACTCGTTCGTATAGCGGATCATGTGCGTCTCTTTGCAGGTTGGCTTATCGGACCGCCGTCGGGCGACGCGCTCGCCTCATCGCGTCGGCGTTTCGTCGTCAGGCTCGATCCGCGGACGCGCAGCGAACGCGGTCGTCGGCTGTGGTCGAGGTAAAGAGTCTTTGCGGTCTGCTTCAGCTGGTCGAGCGTCGTGCGCGCGAGTCCCGTCGCTGCCGTGCGCCGGTCGCACGCGAGCCCAGCAGCGTCTCGTCCGCCGAGGACGTCGCGGGCCGAGGCCCCAACGACCGCCAGATACTCTCCGAGAAAGAACGTGGAACGGGACTCACGACCAGAGAGGAGCGACAGCGACGCGCTGCGCGCGCGCTTTCCCGATCTCCAGTAGCGGGATAGCCCGCGACGAAGCGCTCGAGCGCCTCCGTCGTCCCTGCGAAACAAGTCGTACAGCACGTCGACGAGGAGCTCTCGCGCGCGGACGAACTCGTATCGGCGCTCCTGGTAACGAAGGAGCGCGGCGGGGATCGACGGTGCACGATCGAGCTCCTCGGCGAGCGTGCTGACGTCGTTCAGCGCGATGGTCATCCCGCCGGCGGTCAACGGGTGTGCGCAGCCACCGGAGTCGCCCACGAGAGCGACGCCTGGCGCGGTGCACCGGCGCGTCTTGATCACGTGCGTCGCGCAGAGCTCCGCCGGTCTCTCCGCGAGGGCTCGCAAGATCGCGCCGCGCAGAGGCTCGGGCGTGGCTGGTGCGCAGTCGGACCGAACGAAGTCGAGCACCGCGTGCTGCCCCTTGTCGATGTCGAGCGGGAGATCGATACACACGCGAGCGCGGCCGCCCGCGACGGCGTATGCGAGGATGGGGCCCCAAGCACCTAGGAAAACGTGCCCATACCGCTCGAAGGGGAGCTCCACCGGTTCGGTCAGGAACGCGGCCGTGAACGACAAGAGCCGTGTCTCTTCAGCCGCGCCGACGACGTTGCGGAGCTTCGAGTGTCGTCCGTCCGACACGATCGTGAGCGGCGCGCGCAGCTCCTCGCCGGTCGCCAGGCGGACCCCCACGACCACGCCATGTTCGCGCAGCAGCTCGGTCACGCGAGCGCCCATGCGCAGCTCCACGCCATCGCGTCCAGCGACCTCGCGTCGCAGGCAGCGCACCATCTCGGGATGCGACATGACGAGCCCTGGAGCGCCGGCCCCGGAGATCTCGGCGTATGCAAGTGGGATCGGCCGCTCGGCATCGAGCGCGACGGCAAACCCCTCCACCGCCATTGCGCCCTCTCGGAGCAACGGTTGCAATAGGCCGAGGCGCGAGAGCGCCTCCGCCGCACGGGGGTGCAGCAGCTCGCCGCGGAAGGTCGCGGCGGAGCCTCCGAGCGCCTCGAGGATGACGATCTTCCGGTGCCCGTCCGCGAGCGCTCGTGCCGTGCACATTCCGGAAAAGCCGCCACCGACGATCACGACATCCGCAACCGTCATCGACGTGCGCCCAGCGTGGAGCGTGGGCGCGAGCGCCGCGTATGGCTCGCGAGGTGCTCTTCCCATTTGCGGATCGTCAAATCCTGGAACGCCCGGACACACGGGTTCAGCTCCGCGATCGGCTTGTCGTAGTGTGCCTCGTAGCCCTCTTGCTCGGCCTCGACGGCGAGCTTGTCCTCGGAGAGAAGCGGGCGGAGCAGCAGCTCGCGCGCGGCCCGGAGCACGCCTCTCATGATCGGCGCCGGCAACGTCCACGGCAAGAACGGCACCTTGAGGGTGCTCGGGTGGAAGTAGAATATGAAGAAGACGCGCGTCGTCCGCTCGTCGATCGGCAAGACGAACAGCCAGTGCTTGATCTTCCCGTCGGTATCCGACCGCTGGTAGGGATACTCATAGGCGAGATCCATCGCGTTCGTATTGGTGGCCCGCCGGTCGACGAACAGGCCGGAGAAGCGTCCTCGCCCGACCTTGGTCTCGTACGAGAGATGCACGGTATCGCCCGAGCTCTCGAGCTTGGTGAGCTTGGCGTCGCTGAATGGCTTGAAGCGGCGCTGGAGATACGCGTGCGAGAAGTCGCTGACGTTGTCGATGATCATCGAGTGATGGCAGCCGAGGACGAAGTCGATCGGCATCGTGCCCCAGGCATTCGGGCCGACGATCTCGGGGATTTTCGGGATGGTCCTTGTCTCGGCGAGCGCCGGGTCTCCGGGAAAAATCCAGACGATCCCGTGTCGAGCGGCCACCGGGAACCCCGACAGCTGGAGACGCGGCATCTTGTTGCCGAAGAGCTCGTGCGGGATCTTGACGAGGCAGCCTGCGCCGTCGAATTCCCATCCGTGGTAGTTGCAAACGAGGTTACAGCCTTTCACCTCGCCTCCTCGCGTGAGCTTCAGCTGGCGGTGCGCGCAGCGATTCTCCATTGCGTGGAGGAGCCCGAGGGCGTCGCGGTAAACGGCGATGGACTGGCCCCAGAACTTCACCTCGATGAGCTGGCCCGGAGCGAGGTCCTTCTCCCAGGCGACCGGGTACCAGTAGTCGGGGGAGAGACCCGCGGCACGAACCTTCTGCCGGCGATTCTTGGCCGCCTCGAAGGTCGGCGGTCCCTCCGTGCCGACCGGTTGATGGGTTGAATCTTCGACGATGGCGAGCGGTGTCATGGCGGATTCCTTGCGCGCGGAGGTCCCACGTGGACACCGAGCGACGTGACCAACATCAAGTCTCTCTCATCGATCTTTCGACGACGATGGGCGCGGCTGCAGGCCGACGATCAGGCTCGACTCGGCACCCAGCTACAGCACGCCGCGCTTCTCTTGGTCGCGTTCGATTGAACGGAAGAGAGCCGAGAAGTTCCCTTCGCCGAACGACGCGTGGTTTTCCCTCTGGATGAACTCGAAGAAGATCGGGCCGACTAGGTTCTTCGTGAAGATCTGAAGAAGGTATCCGCTCTCATCACCGTCGACCAGGACCTGATGACTCCGGATGCGCTCGGGGCTCTCCCTCACGCGCGGCACTCGGTGGAACACGTCTTCGTAGTACTCCGCGTCGATGTCGAGTGTCGGCAGCGCCCCCTGCATGGCGTCGAGCGACGCGAGCAGGTCATGGGTCAAGAACGCGATGTGCTGGACGCCCGGGCCACGGTATTCGCGCAAGTACTCGGCGATCTGGCCCTTGGCCCCTTTGTCTTCGTTGATGGGCAGTGCGAACGTCGCGCACGGTGATCTGAGAGCATACGAGTAGAGCCCCGTCTTCTTCCCCTCGATGTCGAACGCCCTGACCTCCGTGAAGCCGAAGATGTTCTTGTAGAAGTCGCTCCAGGTCGACAGCGTGCCGCCATGGACGTTGTTGGTCAGGTGGTCGATGGCGACGAAGCCGGTCTTCGGCAGCATGCTGGGGCGATCGAGCGCGAGCAGCTCGCGCTCCACGCCGACGCGCGAGTCCACGAAGTACACGAGGCTATCGCCAATCCCGTATATCGCCGGCACGTCAAACGTCGCTCCCGTCCCCTCGAACGGCCGAGCGCCGCGCACAACGGCCTCGGCGAACGCCCCGCGAGGGTCGTCGAACGCGAAGCCGAGCGCGCTCACGGAGTCGCCGTGGGCGCGATGGAAGCGCGCGGCGAGGGAGGCATCTTCCCGGTTCACCAGAAAGAGGATTGACCCTTGGCGGTATGCGTCGACCGCGTGCGTGCGATGCCTGTGCGTTCGCGAGAGGCCGAGCGCGTTGAACGTCTCGTGCAACTCCAGCGGACGATCGGTCGCATACTCCACGAACGCCAGCCCACGCATGCCGAGCGGGTTGATTGTCGCCATTTCAGGTCACCTCGGGGGTCATCCAGGATTTCCAGTATTCGGGCACCGTCACGCGACGCGCGCTGCCCGTCATCTCGAGCGGATGTCTCGTGTCGACCATCACTGCCTGCTCGTCCGTACGCTCCCGATTCCGGCTGGCGAGCACCGCGCGCGGCTGCGGACCGTGGTGAATGCCCTGCGGGTGGAACGTGACCATGCCGGGGCGGATGCCGGCGCGGCTGAAGAAGTCGCCGTCGTGATAGAAGAGCACTTCGTCGTAATCGATATTCGCGTGATAGAACGGTACCCGCAACGCACCCGGGTCACCCGTCTCGAGCGGCCTCGGAAGAAAGGTGCAGACGACCGCGTTCGGCATGACGAACGTCGCGTGGGCGGGAGGCGGCAGATGATAGCGCTCGCTCGTGATCGGGCGGATGTCCCGGACGTTCAGGCGCCACACCGTCAGATCCCCTTTCCACCCGACGGTCGTCGCGAGCGGATCGAACGGATACGTCAGCGTCGTGAGTCGCCCCTGTCGCTGAACCTTCAAGGCGTGCGGCGCTCGGGCCAGCGGGCCCTCGGCGACGGGCGTGGGCACGTCCATCACGTCCGGGTCGAAGAGCGCATGCCGCCCCAGGAGCCCGCGGTCGGGCAGCTCCACCTCGCCCGTCGACTCGATGACGAGCGCCGAGGTCTCTGCCGCTGGCGCGAGCCGATAGGAGGTGCCGCGCGGGATGACGAGGTAGTCGCCGCGCGAGTAGCCCATCTTGCCAAAGTCGGTGTCAATCCGCCCCGCGCCGTGGTGGATGAACAGGATCTCGTCGGCGTCCGCGTTGCGGAAGGCGTACGGCATCGCCTCACGGAGGCGGGCCATGTGCAGCCGGACATCGGCGTTCTCGAGGAACGCGACGCGGCCAGCGAGCCAGTCCCCGGCGTCGAGGCCAGGGAGCTCGGTCGCATGAATCGCCTCTGGCCGCAGGTCCCCTTCGATCGCCGTCCACGCCACCGGGGGCGCGGTCCGGTAGAGGTGTGCGGTGCGCCCGAAGAAGCCACGTCGAGCATATTCTTCTTCGCAGGTGCCCTCGGGCAGGTCGACGTGTGCTTGCCGGGACACCCTTCCGCGGAGGTAGTTCATTGACGGGACCTCGTCTGTGCTTCGACGTTCGACGGTGTAAGCGGTCGAGGTCGGTCGCGAAAACGCATTCATTCGACCAACACCATCGAAAAACCCGATGATGTGGTGATGCGCATCACGTTTGACTCTCTCGAGGCTCTCGAAGCGATCGACCGCCAGGGCAGTTTCGCGGCTGCGGCGAAGGCGCTGCACAAGGTTCAGTCGGCGGTGAGCTACTCCGTTCACCAGCTCGAGGAGGGGCTCGGTGTGAGCCTCTTCGACCGGGCCGGGCATCGAGCGGTGCTCACCGATGCGGGGCACGCCATCCTCGAGGAGAGCCGTCGTGTTCTCGCGGGCGCGCGGCGCATCGAGACGCTCGCCGCGCGGTTCCGCGAGGACTGGGAGCCGCGCGTCGAGATCGTGATCGATGGGATCCTTCCGATGGAGCCCATCATGCGGGCGCTCCGGGTCATGACGGACGACGGTGTGCCCACGCACATTCAGCTGAAGGTCGAGTTTCTCGGGGGGGTGCAGGACCGCTTCGAGAAGGACCGCGCGGACGTGATGCTCGTGAAGGACTACGGGCGGAGCGATCGCCTCGTCGAGCACACGCTGCCGGAGGTCGAGGTCGTCCTCGTGGCCGCCACGAGCCACCCGCTCGCACAGGATCAGCACCCGCTGTCGCTCCAGGACTTGCAGGCTCATATCGAGCTCACGGTCCACGATTCGAGCGAGAGCCGCCGGATGGCGGACGCGCGGATCTTCGGTGGCCCGCGCGTCTTCTTCCTGAGCGATTTCGCGACGAAGAAGCAGGCGATCGCGATGGGCCTCGGCTACGGATGGATGCCCACGTACCTCGTGAAGGACGAGCTCGCGGCGGGGGCGCTCTCCGAGCTCTCGTACGTCGGCGGGTCTCGCTATGCCTTCGTCCCGCGAATGGTGCATCCCGCGGATCGTCCGCTCGGGCGCGCCGGAACGACCTTGCTTCGTTTGCTTGGTCGCTGACGGAGGCTCGCGAGGACCCTGGCCGCTCCCGCTCGTCTCGAACAGACGCGCGACAAGAGGCACGGCGACGTCGCACCTCTCGCAGAGACGCGCTGGAAGAGGCACGGAGACGTCGCTCCTCTCGCAGAGACGCTCTGCAAGAGGTACGGAGACGTCGCTCCTCTCGCAGAGACGCTCTGCAAGAGGTACGGAGACGTCGCTCCTCTCGCAGAGACGCTCTGCAAGAGGTACGGAGACGTCGCTCCTCTCGCAGAGACGCTCTGCAAGAGGCACGGCGACGTCGCTCCTCTCGCGGAGCCGCTCTGCAAGAGGTACGGAGACGTCGCTCCTCTCGCAGGGACGCTCTGCAAGAGGCACGGAGACGTCGCTCCTCTCGCAGGGACGCTCTGCAAGAGGTACGGGGACGTCGCTCCTCTCGCGGAGACGCTCTGCAAGAGGTACGGGGACGTCGCTCCTCTCGCAGAGACGCTCTGCAAGAGGCACGGAGACCTCGCTCCTCTTGCGGAGACGCTCTGCAAGAGGCACGGCGACGTCGCTCCTCTCGCAGAGACGCTCTGCACGAGGGACGGCGACGTCGCTGCTCTCGCAGGACCGACCTCGTCGGGCGTTCGCTGCCACTCTTACGACGCGCACGCGCGGGGCCTTCGCGTCCGGAGCGGTCGGCTACGGCCGGTCGAGCGCGAGAACGTCCTCCGCGTGTGCCACCGAGAGGTAGAGGCACCGGGCGTAGAACCGCCGCCGCTCGTCGGGCGGGAGATCGCCGGGCCGACCCGTGGTCGCCGCGGCGAGGAGGATCGCCGCGGTGACGCTGACGTTGAGGCTCTCGATGAAGCCACGCATGGGCACACGCACCGACCTCGAGCACGCCGCGAGCAGCTCCTCGCCGATTCCGTCGCGCTCGTTCCCCAGCACGAGCGCCACGCGTGAGATGCCGGCGAGGTCCTGCGGCAAGAGCTCCCCGTCGGCCCGGGCGGCGACGAGCTCGAAGCCGCCTCTTGCAAGAACGGCGATCGCGTCCCCGGGACGCGGGTGACACTGCACGTCGACCCATTTCTCGGCGCTCCGGGCGACGGACGTCGCAACGAGGAACGGCTCGCGTGACTCGACGACATGTACTCCATGAACCCCGAACGCCTCGCACGAGCGCACGACCGCTGCGCCGTTGTGCGGGTCATGCGGTGCGTCAAACACCACGGCGACGCTTCCCAGGCGGCGATCGACGACCGAAAGGAGGCGATCCCGGCGCTCGTCCAGCACGAGCGGCTCGAGGACGCGGATCACCCGCTCGACGTCGTGCGCCTGGGCCTGCGCGACCTTCGCCGAGATGAGCTGCTCAGCCGGAAGGACCCCGGCGCTGCGCCTTCGCATGGGCTGCGCTATATCAGCCCTCCATCGACAGCGCGCGCGCCTCGTCTATCCGAGGGCCCGCGAAGGCGATCTCCCGATGCGACCCGCCCCCGACAGCCCCAGCCCCTCGTCGCGGTCACGGAAGCGTCGAAAACGGCGCGATTGGGGCGCGCTCGTCGCGCAGTTCTTCTGCCTCGTCTTCGCGACCATCGGCCTCCTTCCGCTCTTGCTCGGCGGGGTAGTCCGGTCACCACGCGTCCGCGCCTGGGCGGCCGAGGAGACCGAGCGGCTCCTGCGCAGCCAGAGCATCGTCGCCTCCTACGAGGTCGGCGTGACGCTCTGGCCCGCCGCGATCCAGATCAGGAACCTCCGCGTCGAGGCGAACGACGGCAAGGCTCCGGCGCTCGTCGCCGCCCAGGTTTCGGTGCGACCGCGCTTCTTCGCGCTGCTCTCGGGCAAGCTCGCGATCGCCGAGGTGGGCGTCTCCTCGCCCGTCGTGCGGCTCGTGATCCGGGGAAAGAAGCTCGAGAACCTTGACCTCCAGCTCCCGAAGCCCACGGGCCTCGCATTCCATGCTCCGTTCGACGTGATCTCGGTCGATGGCGCGCGGATAGACGTCGACGTCGATGGTGTCCGTGTCCAGGGATCCGAGCTCGACGTCGACGTCACGACCGAGGACGACGCTGCGGCCGGGTCGTCGTTCGAGCTCGCCGTCCGCGCAGGCCACGCCGTCATCCAGCGAAAGCACGCCGACTCCGCCCAGGTCGACGACGATGACCTTTGCTCGGTCGACGCTCGCATCCGCATCGACCCGGACGGCCTCCTCGTCCGGCGCCTGGACGCGTTCGGCTTCATCGATCTCGACGCGGCGCCCGACACGGCGCCCGGCTGCGCGCTCGGTACGGCGGAGAAGCGACGCGCCGAGCTTTCGCTCAGTCACCTTCGCGTTCAATTCCCAAAGAAGCCCGGCGACGCGCCCGAGGTTGCCGGCTACGTGCACCTGCGCGCGCCCCTGAGTGTGGCACAGCGGATCGCCGAGCTCCCGGAGACGGATGGATGGATCGCCCTCACGGGAGACGTCCGCTACCAGCCTGGCCAGCCGTTGCCGGACGCCGACGTGCACTTCGAGGCCCACGGCATTCAGGTCGACAAGTTCCGCTTCGCGCAGGAGATCCAGAGCGAGCTCTCGATCGTCGACAAGGTCATCAAGAGCTCGAAGACGACGATCCGCATCGCGGACGGCCTGGCGACGCTCAGCAACGTGGAGGTGCGGCCCTTCGACGTGGGCATACCGCTGAAGGCCCGGCTCGACGTCGTAGGCGCGAACTTCACGACACTCCTCGCGAACCTCGGGGTGAGCCAGCAGGCGCACGTGGCGTGGGACATCAAGGAGCTCCACGCCCCGGACGTGACCGGCACCCTCTTCCCGCTCCATATCGACGGCGACTTCACCGCCCCGACCTCGAACTTCGCGGTGTTCGACCGCCCGGCGAAGGATCCGAACCGAGAGCGCATCGTCGGCGTGCGTGAGGCCGCGCTCCGGGCCCGCTTCGCGGTGCGGCCGTGGGGCCTCGAATTCCAGAACATCCACGTCCAGATGCCGAACAGCTCGCTGTCCGACGGCTTCGTCATGATCGGCTACCACGGCGCCCTGCGCATCGACGCGCCGGTAGGGAAGATCGATCTCGTGGACGCGACGCCCCTCGCGGCGATCCCGATCGCCGGGCAGGTCGATCTCGACCTTCACATCGATGGCAACCTCGGCGACCCACGCCTCCATGCGGACGTGCGCGTGAACCACCTCGTCTTCGCCGACATGCCGTTCGGCAACGTCTCTCAGGCACACGTCGATCTGCGCGGGATGCTCGTCGAGATCCATGACCTCAAGGCGACGAGGAACCGGAGCAGCTACGAGCTGCCCTCTGCCAGGCTCGACTTTGGCGGACCTGCGTCGGTGACGATGGACGCACTGATCTCCTCGACGAACCTCGGGCTACGCGACTTCCTCGGGATCTTCAGGATGGAGGACGACCCGCGCTTTCTCGACCTCGACGGCAAGCTCGCCGCCACGGCCGATCTGCACCTGGCGCTCGGAGGCCCCGAGGATGTCTGCGGGGCGGGCTTCGTCCTCGTCCACACGAAGACCCATGCGGAGAACCTGAACCTCTTCGGCGAGGTGTTCGACGACGGAGAGGCCGACTTGACGTACCGCTGGACCGACCGCCTCGCCGGTGTCGCCGGAGCGGACATCGACCTTCATGGGCTGTCGCTCCACAAGGTACGGGGTACGGGGCCGAGCGCGCTCCGGGGGGCGGTCATCGGGTCTGGCTCCGTTCGGCGTGGCGGCGCAGTGAACGGGCAAGTCGTCCTCGACGCGCTCCCCATCTCGCGCGTGAACCTCCTCGGGAAGCTCGCGAACAAGGCCGAGGGGACGCTGAGCGGGGTGGTGGCCGCGTCCGGGACACTCGACGCGTGGGCCGCCCACGGAACGCTGGATGTCTCGCCGGTGCGCGTGCGCGGCGCGAGCCTTGGCGCGTCTCACTTCACGTTCGACGTGAGCCAGGCCCCGCCCCCGGTGCGGAAGAATGCCGGCACGACGGTTTGCCACGCGCCGATCCCGGCGCCGTTCGACAAGGACGCCTTCGTTTCGGACACCTCCTCCCAGGGGGAGCTGGCGCTCGACGGAGAGCTCTTCGGTGGTCAGGTCGTCGTCCGCCACGTCACGATGAGCCGGCAGAAGGACGCTCAGATCACAGGGGACGTGTCGTTCCGCCAGGTCGACGTCAGCTCGATCTTCCGCGCCCTCGAGCCCGCCTCTTCGCTCGACGTGCACGACATCCCGTTCGGTGGAGAGATCTCGGGAGAGCTTCACGTGCAGCACCTCGACGTGCTCGACCTTTCCGGCGCCCGCCTGACCTTCAAGCCTGGCGTCGTGTTCCTCACACGAGGCACGTCGCGCCTCGCGCTCAAGACGACCGGAGCGACGATCGCCATCTCCGCGGACGAGCTCACAGTGCCGCAGATCGTCCTGGCGCTCGAGACGCCAGGAGGTCTCGGCGGCTCCGCGACGCTCGCCGGGAGGGTCCACGGGCTCTTCCACGACCCTGCGCTCGACATCCATGGCGACCTCGCGCCCCTCGACCTCGCAATGCTCACCGGAGTGGTGCCGAAGGTCGATCGCGCGTCGGGCATCATGACCGGGACGCTCGCGGTGGGCGGAAAGGCCTCGGCCCCTGCGGTCGCGGGCGTTCTTCACCTCAAGGGTGGGGAGCTGGCCATCCGGGGGCTGCCGAGCGCGATTACCGACATCGATCTCGAAGTGACCGCGAACGCGCACGAGGTTCGTATCGCGCGCGGGACCGCGAGGTTCGCGGGCGGCGACGTGCGAGCGACCGGGAGCCTCCCGATCACGAAGGAGGGGTTCGGCCGAGCGAAGGCCGAGCTGGTGGCGAAGGACATTCACGTCGCGCCCGCGGACGGGGTCAGCGCGACGTTCGATACGGAGCTGGAGATCTCGACCAGTCTCGGGTCGAGCGGCGAGGAGGCGCTCCCACACGTGACCGGCGACGTCACGATCACGTCGTTCGAGTACACGCGCCCCGTGAACCTCGACCTGAACACGCTGGGCGGTCGCTCGAAGAAGACGAGCGCCCAGACGTACGATCCGTCGCGCGACGCGGTGAAGCTGGAGATCGCCGTGAAGACCCGCGTGCCGTTGCGCCTCCGCAACAACCTCGTCGAAGCCTCGCTCGGGATCGACACCGGCACCCTCATGGTCACGGGGACGAACCAGCTGTTCGGCCTGCGCGGCGGGCTCAAGGTGCTGCCCGGCGGCCGGTTCCACATTCTCGCGAACGACTTCGACGTCAAGCAGGGGGCGATCCGCTTCGACGACCCGACGCGCATCGTCCCGAACGTCGACATCCTCGCGGTCACCGAGTATCGCCGCTACACGGACACGACGACCGCAGCGGCGGCGGGCGCGGGCGCCGGGCCCGAGGGAATCGCCAGCCAGGGAGCCGGGAACGTGTGGCGGATCTCGCTCCATGCCTACGGGGACGTGGACGACCTTCACCTCGACATGACGAGCGACCCACCGCTCTCGCACGAGGATATCGTGCTGCTCTTGACGATCGGGATGACGGGCGCCGAGGTTGCGCAGGTTCAGGCCGGATCGCTCGGCACCAGCGCGGCCCTCGAGGCCCTCGCGACCGCGAGCGGTGCGGATCGCGCGGTCAAGAACGCCATCCCGCTGATCGACGACTTCCGCTTCGGCAGCGCATACTCCTCGAAGACGGGCCGGACGGAGCCGCAGGTCATCGTGGGCAAGCACCTGGCCGACGCCGTTCGCGCCACCGTCGCCACGAGCGTGGGCGAGGACCAGGAGCTCCGTGCGACCGTCGAGTGGCGCCTCAGCCAGCGGCTCGGCGTGCTCGGCTCGTACGACAACATCAACGACGTGTCCTCGTCGACGGTCGGAAACGTCGGCGTCGACCTTCGCTGGCACATCGAGTTCGAGTGACGAGAGTTTCCCGCCTCGGTCCAGCGCTCTGGCGCCTCCCGACGGTCATCGTGATCGTCGCCCTCCTCCTCTGGGCGATCGTCGCGTCCGCCGAGGAGCCCGTCCAGAAGGCGCCCCCCGCCCCTCCCGTCGCGCCGATCACCGCGTCTCCGCCACCGGATCTTCGCCCGTTCCTCGGGAAGCCCGTGACGCGTGTCGACGCGGTGCTCGACGACGAGACGTGGAACGACATCCCTGCGCCGAAGCTCTCGTCCGCCCCCGTCGGTCAGCCCTTCTCGCCTGCGCTTGCGCGGCACGTGCTCGCCCTCGGGCTCGATGGCGGCCTCTTCGCGCGAGGGCGAGTGTCCGTCCTTGCCGACGGCGCGGGCGTGAAGCTCCTCGTACACCTCGTTCCGCGCAAGGTGATCAAGACGCTCCACATCGACTTTCACGGCGCGCGCGTCGATCGCGACGAGGTCCTCGGCGCGGCCGGGTTGGTCGTCGGGGGTGAGCTCATCGCGCGCGACCTCCCCGAGGCGAAGGTGCGCGCGGAGACGGTGCTGCGGCAGCACGGATATCCCGAGGCCGTGGTCGGCTTCACTCTCCGCGAGATGGATGACCCTGCCGGCGTCGTCGTGATGGTCGACATCGTGCCAGGCACGCCCGCCCGCATCTCCCGTCGCGCCATGTACGTCTTCGGCGTCGACGCGGCGGAGGTCGAGGCGACGACGTCGAGCTACGCGATCGACGCCCACGACCGGCTCGACGACGCGCGCCTCGCGGCCGCCGACACGCAGCTCGTCACCCGGCTTCGCGCGCGGGGCTACCATCGCGCGACGGTACGACACGACGTGGTGACCGGCGCCGAGGGCGCTGTCCTTCGTGTCCGCGTCGACACTGGCCCGCGCTTCGCGACGCGCTACGAAGGCAACGACACGTTCGACAGCGACGCGCTCGACGCGGCGCTCGCGCTCGAGGACGAGGCGGATCGCTCCCCTGGGCACCTCGTCCAGAAGCTCAAGACCTTCTATCTGGCGCGCGGCTTCCTCGACGTCGAGGTGACCCTCGAGGCGCGGGGGGCCGACGTGCCGAACGCCAAGCTCGCGTACCTAGTGTTTCACGTGCGCGAGCAGCGGCGCGTCACGGTCGTCTCGCGCGCCTACCCGTGCGTGAAGGAGGCGACGCTCCACGGCCTCACGGGCGACACGCCGAGCAGCCCCAAGGCGATCGGCGACGTCATCGACGCCTTCCTCGAGGACGACCTGCCGGGCGCGGCGATCGCCTATGACCCCGACCCCGTCGTGCTCGACGACCTGCTGAACGGCCCGAACGCGGCGCTCCGCGGAGGTCGCGCGGTGCCGCTCGACCTCGATCCGGACGCGGTGTTCGTCGGCGAGACTTACGAGCGCGCCGTGCTCCACGTGCAGGAGCTCTTCCGGAACGCGGGCTTCTTGCACGCGCTCGTCGGGCCCGTCCAGGTGATCAGGCGGCGCTGTGATCCGCACGCGCCGCCGGGGCAGTGCCGACCGCTCGCGCCGCCACACCCTCCGTCGGACGCGTGCACGTACGACGGCGCGAACCTCCCGCTCGAGGACACTCGCATCGACGCGCAGCTGACGTGCGTCCCCGATCGCGCGCACGGCGTGGAGTGCGAGCGGCGCGTCTCGCTGCGTATTCCGGTGAAGCTGGGGCCGCGGGCGGTGCTCTACGACATGGGGTTTCGCGGGGCGCGGTCGATCGAGGAGCGGAAGCTCGCGATCGCCGCCAGCCTCGTGCTGGGCTCCGAGGTCAGCTCGCTCGCGCTCGAGGACGCGCGGCGCAAGGTGCTCGATGCGTATCGCGAGGAGGGCTTCGCCTACGCGGACGTGAAGGTGTCGCTCGAGGAGTCGCTCGACCACACGCACGCCCGCGCGACCTTCGACATCGTCGAGGGCGACCAGGTGATCGTCGAGAACGTCCTCATTCGAGGCAACGACGTCACCGCGGACGGCGTCATCCGTCGGCGCCTCGCGCTCGTCGTCGGCCAGCCGTACCGCGCGAGCCTCGTGCGCAAGACGCAGACGCAGGTTGCCACGCTGAACGTGTTCTCGACGGTCAACGTCTCGCTCGACAACGCATACCTTCCGCAGCCGAAGAAGACGGTCGTCATCACCGTCGTCGAGCAGGTCTCGCAGTACCTCGAGACGCGCCCCGGTCTGTCGACCGGAGAAGGCATCCGTCTGGGCATCGAGTACGGCGATCGCAACCTCCTCGGCGATGCCATCGGCTTCGCGTTCCGCGCCCAGCTCTCGTACCTCCCCGACTTCCTCATCCTCGACCCCGTCGTGAAGGCCAACTTCGACACGCTCGGCAACCCGGGGCTCGCGAAGCGCCTCGCGGGGCGCCTCACCGGCACCTTCACGTTCCCCGACATCGGCCTCGGCCCGCTCATCCGCGCGAGCACTGACGCGGTCGGCGTGCGCGACCTCGAGCGAGACTTCTACCTCACGAAGGGGGCCGTGATCCTGAACCTCTATTATCGCCCCTTCCGGCAGCTCCAGTTCTCGATCTCTCCCGACGTCGAGCTGAACGACGTGGGGCTGTTCCAGAACCTCAGCCTGAACGACTACATCCAGTCGCAGGGGGGGAACCCCGAGCTCTCGGCGCTCTTGCGCGTCCCGCAGGGCACGAGCTACGCGCTCGCCCAGCGGTTCTCGGTGACGTGGGACCGGCGCGACAACGCGTTCAACGCCCGCAGCGGCACGCTCTTCACGAGCGGCGTCGAGCACATCGACTGGTACTCCATCGCCTCCCCGTCGTGCGCGGTCGACCCGAGCGTGTGCAACGCGACCGAGGGGCACGCCTTCCGCTTCACGGAGACGTTCGCGGGCTACATTCCGATCTCGAAGACGGTGCGGATCGCGGGGGAGATTCGCTTCGGAGTGAACGTGCAGACGTCGGGCGACTCGAGCACTTACCCGGACCGGCTGTTCTTCATGGGCGGTGCCGACTCGATGCGAGGCTGGCTGCAGGACACGTTCGTGCCGCAGGAGTACGCCGACCAGCTCCAGCTCGCGGCGAACCAGACGCAGCTGTCCGTGCGCCGCCTCAACCGCCGTACGGCGTGGGGCGCTCTGCAGGGGGTCCAGACCCCCTCGCCGTTCACCATCGCCGACGTCGGGCTCCGCGGCGGCAACATGATGGTGAACCCCCGCCTCGAGCTGCGCTTCCCGATCAGGGAGCCCCTCGAGTCGGTCATCTTCGGCGACGCGGGAAACCTGTGGCTCGACCCGCTCGACCCGTTCCGGAACCCCAGCGACTTCACGCTCGACTACGCCGCGGGCACCGGGCTGCGGCTACAGACGCCGATCGGCCCGATCGCGATCGACTACGGCATCAACCTCTCGCGCCTCTTCTCGTCCTACGCGAACCCTCGTCGAACGTACGAGGACTTCGGCGCGTTCGACTTCTCCATCGGCCTCTTCTGACCTCGAGCTCGCTCCATGCGCCCTAGCCCTACCTGTCTCTCCGTTCTCGCATTCTCGCTCGCCGTCGCCGCGTGCGCGGCGCCGGCCGCTTCGCGCGCGCCGTCTCCGGACGATGCGCTCGCGGCGGTCGCGTTCGTCCATGGCGGGGCCGGGCCGTGGGCGGTCCTCGGCTACCGGATGGGAAGGGCTGCGCTCGTTCGGCTCGCGCTGCCGCGTCAGAGCTTCGATCTCGTCGTCGTCCACCACGCGCCGGAGAAGGTGCAGTTCTCGTGCATGGCCGACGGCGCGACCGCCGCCACCGGGGCGAGCGTGGGGAAGCTCAACTTGAAGCTCGCGCTCGCGTCGGACGCGGACGTGTCGACGACCTACACGAACCGCGCGAGCGGCAAGTCCCTCACCCTGCGGCCGACGCCCGCGTTCGCGGCTCGGTTCCGCGACATCCCGGTCGAGAAGCTCGCGGCCGCCGGGCGCGAGGTCGTCTCGATGCCCGACGACGCGCTGTTCGAGGAGGTCTCCGTCCCGTGACGCTCAGAACGACTTGAGGTTCGTCATCAGCCGCTTCGAGATGACGATGCGCTGGATCTGCCCCGTCCCCTCGAAGATGTCGTAGACCTTGATGTCGCGAAACCACTTCTCGAGCAGCTGGTGGTCCGCCTGGATCGACCCCTCGGCGCCGCAGATCTCGATCGCCTCGATGCACGCGCGGATGGCCGCCTGGCCGCCCATCGCCTTGCACATGCTCGCTTCCTTCGCGTTGGGGATCCCGTGGTCCGCCATCGACGCGGCCCGGTACGTCATGAGACGCGCCGCCGCGAGCTGCCGGCCGACGCGCGCGAGGCGCTCGGCGATGGCCGCGTAGCGGGGGATGGGGCGCGAGAGGACGTAGTGGTCCTTCACGAACTGCGTCGCGTACTCGTAGGCAGCGCGGCCGATCCCCGTCGCCATCGAGGCGACGATCGGGCGGGTGTTGTCGAAGGTCTTCATGGCGGTCATGAAGCCCTCCTTCGTGTGGTAGGCCTCCTCGCCGCCCAGCAGGTTCTCCGCGGGCACGTGGCAGTCCTCCAGCACGAGCTCCGCCGTCTCGCTCGCGCGGAGACCGAGCTTGTCCTCGATCTTGCCGACCGAGAAGCCTGGCGTCCCCTTCTCCACGACGAACGCGCGGTGCCCTGCCCGTCCGAGGGTCGGGTCGATCGTCGCGAACACCACGTTCCACGACGCCCGGGCGCCGTTCGTGATGTAACACTTGCGCCCGTTCAGCACCCACTCGTTGCCGACCTTCTTGCACGAGGTGCGAATGCCGGCGACGTCGCTCCCCGCGCCCGGCTCCGTGAGGGCGTACGCGCCCCAGCGCAGCTCCGTCTGGATGTTCTTGAAGACCCCGAAGAAGCGCTCCTTCTGCTCGGGCGTCCCCGTCGCTCGCACCGGCGGCCCGCCGAGGCCCGGCCCTGGAAGACAGAGCAGCAGCGCGGGGTCGCCCCACGCGAGCTCCTCCGACGCGACGATCGTCGTCACGTGGACCGAGCGCTCCTTCTTCTTCGCCGGGTCTGTCTGGCCGTCCGGCTCGCGCAGGATCTCCGCGTGATTCGAGAGGCTGCCGAGCGACCCTGCCAGCATCGCGATGCGCTGGAGGAACTCGTTCGGGATGCCGTGGTTCCGGTCCCACGAGAGAGACTGCGGACGGATGATCCCCTCGGCGAGACTGTGGATCGCGGCGCGGGTGTCTTCCTGGCGCTTCGTGAGGGAGAAATCGATGCTCATGGGGAGGCTCGCAGAAAAGGGGTGATGCTCAGACGAACGCGCTCTGGGACTCGGCGGTGGGCAAGAGCAGCGCGGGGTCGAGCGGCTGCCCGAGCTCGATCGCCGCCGCCATCTGGTCGGCATGCTCTGCGGTCAGGCCGCACAGCTGGAGCTGCTTGGCGTCGCGCATCAGCTTCTCGACGGGGTAGTCGCGCATGAAGCCGGCGCCGCCATGGAGCCCGACCGCGTCGTCCCCGGCGCGCATCGCCGCCTCGTGGGCGAACGAGATCGCGTAGGCGCTCGCGAGCAAGGACTCCTTCTCTTTGCCCTTGGTGTCCCAGAGCCACGCCGCCCGCCACACGAGCGCGCGCGCGGCCTCGACGTCCATCGCGCGGTCCGCGAGGGTGAACGCGACGGCCTGGAAGTGCCCGACGGGCTTGCCGAACGCGATGCGCGTGTCGCAGTACTCCCGGGTCAGCTCGAAGGCCGCCCGCGCGAGCCCGACCGACCGCGCCGCCATGAGCAGGGCGTTCTTCGCGAAGAAGCGCAGCAGCGCCGCGTCGAAGTCGCCGGCGGCAGGCACGAGCCGGTCTTCCTTGCCGACCACGGCGGACGTCAGCACGATCCCGCCGAAGCTCGCGGCGTCGAGCCCCAGCGTCGCGACGCGCGGCGACACCTTGAGACCCGGGTTGTCCTTGCGCACCACGAAGGCGCCCACCCCACGGAGGCCCTTCTCGGGCTCCACCTGCGCGAACACGAGGAACGTGTCGGCACGGTCCGCGTTGGTCACGTACGCCTTCTCCCCCGTGAGCTGCCAGCCCCCCTCCGCCGTCGGCGTGGCGACCGTGACGAGCCCGGATCGCTCGCGGTGCGCGCGAGGCTCTCCCCATGCGACCGCACCGAAGCGCGAGTGACCCCCCTCCGCGGTGAACGGCGCGAGGAGGGCCGTCGCCTGCTCCACCGTCGCGAGCTCGTGCACGGCATGACCGAAGGCTCCCGGACCGCCGAAGCCGAACGCCGCCGCGGGATCTCCCCACGCGACCTCCTCCTCGAGCAGCACCGCGCTCATCAGGCCGAGCCCCGCGCCGCCGATCTCCGCGGGGAGCGCGACGAGCCCGAGCCCCATCTCGTGCGCGGTCTTGCGGACGTCTTCGGGCACCGCGCGCGCCGCCTCGAACTCGCGCAGCCGCGGGCGGAGGGTGGTGCGCGCGAACTGCGCGACCGAGTCCTGCATCATCTTCTGGTCTTCGTCGGGGGTGAACGCGATCATGGGACCTGGTGTTTAGACCGTTGTCGCGGTCAACTCCACCCCCGCGTCCCCGTTTACTTGGACGTGTTGCCGCCGCACTGGCTCGCTTTGCCGCCTCCGCCGCAGCTCCCCGGCGCCTTGCAGGTGCCGCACTGCAGCTCGCCGCCGCACCCGTCGCCCGAGGGCCCGCAGTTAAAGCCGAGCTCCGCGCACGTCTTCGGCTGACACACGGGCGCGCACACGCCGGGCTTGCCGCCCGCGCCGCACTTCTGGCCGTTGCCGCACATGCCGCACTGGAGCTCGTTGCCGCATCCGTCGCCGGCCGGCCCGCACTTGATGCTCTGCGCCGCGCAGGTGAGGGGCTGGCAGGTCGGTCCCGCGTCGAGCGAGCCGCAGTGCCCCTGGTTGCCGCCGCCGCCGCAGGTGAGGCCCGCAGGGCAGCCGCCGCAGTTGATGGCGTTGCCGCACCCGTCGCCCGCAGGACCGCACTGGATGTCCTGCGAGACGCACGTCTCCGCCTTGCAGCAGACGCCGCCGCAGACCGACGCGGTCCCGCCGCCGCCGCACGTCTCGCAGCCGGTGCAGGTGCCGCACATCAGCTCGTTGCCGCAGCCGTCGCCGACCGGTCCGCAGGTCGCGCCGAGCGCCGCGCAGGTCGTCGGCGTGCAGCTCGGACCGGGCGGGCCGGGGAGGCAGGACGCCAGATCCCAGATGAGATACTCGAGCGCCTTCTCCTGCGCGGTCATCGGCGCGGCCGTGCACTCGTTCGGGAACGTGTAGCCGTTGTCGTCGCTGCCGCCGCCGTTGATGCCGCTGACGTGGAAGTCGCTGTAGATGACCTTCCCGCACTGCGCCGGCGGCGTGGCCGAGGTCGAGTACGGCGTGGCGAACGTGTACACGAGCGGGAACGACGGCGGGTACGGTGTGCCGGAGGGGTTGGTGACGGCCGGCGCGGCGTTGGACCCCTGGACCCAGAGCTGCGTGCCGGCGCTGTTGGCGCTGAAGTTGTTGCGCTCCTGCACGATGGAGAAGGCGCCGCTCGTGGCGTTGCTCCAGGCGAGCGCGTTCATCCACTTGTAGAACGTGGCCGTGTCGGCCGACGTCGCCTGATCGATGGTCGCCGTGCCGGTGTTGTATTCGAGGTCCGGGCCCGTGGGGGCGCTGGCGGCGCTGAGCGGCGGGTCACCGACCCAGGTCGCCGTGGTGTTGAACGGGGTCGCGCCCGGGAACTCGAGCCACGAGTACGAGAGGTGGGTCGCGAACATGCGGCCGCCGGCGTTCGTGTAGGAGACGACGTTCTGCTGCTGGTTTCCGGTCTTCACGTTCCCTTCGCCGCTGAGCGGGTCCTCCGCCCAGCACGGGAAGAGCACCTGGTCGTACTGGTCGAGCGTGGCCGTGGAGTTGTGGACGTCGGGGACGAGCGAGGTCTCCTGCGGCGTGCCGTTGCTCACGATGGCGCCGTTCCCCTGGTAGATCTCGATGCGGCCACCCGCACCCGGGTTCGTGAACTCGCTAGGGTCGACGCCCATCTTGAGGAGCACGCACTCCATCGCGTCGATCTCGCCCGTCGAGATCGCGGTGAGCGGGATGTCCCCCTCGGCGGAGGTGCGCGGCATGCGCAGGGTGCCCGCGTTGTTCGCGACGCACTGCGTGACGCTGACGCCCGGGTTCAGAGCGTTGCCGAGGCCGAAGATGCGGCGCCACTTGCCGAGCTGGATGACGATCGGGATGACGCCGCTCGCGGGGACCGGGACGTTGGTCAGTGTGAAGTGGCCCTGGTAGTCCGTCGTCGCCTCGATGAGCGGGTCGCCCGTGACGTCGGCGCCGCACGCGTTGCAGCTGACCCCCTTGGTGAAGGCGGCCGGCGTCCCGTTGGGGACGTAGACGAGCACGTTCGGGATGGGGTCCGGGCCCATGCCTGTGGGGATGTAGGCCGACGTCGTCCCGGCCACGACCGTGCCGGTGAGCGTCGTCGTGTTGGTCGCGCCGCAGATCTTCTGAGAGAGGCAGAGGCCCGTGCACGGGACGACGTCCCCGCAGACGCCGGGCACGCCGCCGCCGCCGCAGATGTTGGGGGCGGTGCAGGTGCCGCAAGCGAGGAGGTTGCCGCAGCCGTCGCCCGCCGCGCCGCAGGTGAAGCCCTGGGACATGCAGCTCTTCGGGACGCACGCGGTCGGTGCCCCGCAGACGCCGTTCGCGCCGCCGCCGCCGCAGGTCTGGCCGGCCGTCGCGCAGCCGCCGCACTCGATCGTGTTGCCGCAGCCGTCGCCGGCTGGGCCGCACGAGATGCTCTGGCTGGCGCAGGTCTTCGGGACGCAGGGGCCGCCGTCGAGCCCGCCGTCGGGGTGAGGCGCGCCGTTGGTGCCGCAGTTGCTCGGGACGCCGCCGCCGCCGCAGATGTCAGGCTTGGTGCACGAGCCGCACTGGAGGAGGTTGCCGCAGCCGTCCCCCTCGGGCCCGCAGGTCGAGTGCAGATCGCTGCACGTCTTCGGCACGCACGGACCGGCGCCGCCGCACACGCTGAAGACGCCGCCGCCTCCGCACGTCTCGGAGCCCGTGCACGACCCGCAGTCGAGCGTCCCGCCGCAGCCGTCGCCGGTCTTGCCGCAGGTGTATCCGAGCCGCGCGCAGGTCAGCGCGTTGCACGAGATCGTCGACGCCTCTCCTGTGATCAGGTTCCCGGCCTCGACGAGGGTGACGTCACGCCCCCCGTCGTTGATGCCGAAGTTGGCGCCGGTGGGCGCGCTCCCGCAGCCGGAAGAGGCGAGCATGACGCCGCCGAACAGAGCCCCGAATACGAATGCCCAAGCCTTCATCGCCTTGCCTTTTCGATCCGGGCTCCGGGGCCGTACGTGGCGCCCGGGCACCCGCTGGTGCACGCGCGATCCACGCTCCGTCCGTCGCCCCGCCCATTCCATACGACATCTCCCACGCGGGCGCGACCCACGCAGGCAACGTTTCTGTGCGGGGGCGGAGACTTCCCTCGTCAGGACGCGTGCTTCCGCCGGGAGGACGGCTCCCCGTGCAGTCCGCAGGCGTGCTTCCGCGGTCAGGACGCGTGCTTCCGTCGCGAGGACGGCTCCCCGCGCGGTCAGGGAGCGTCCCTCGGTCGCGACGACGGCTCCTCATGCGGTCCGGGCGCGTCGTTCCGGCCCGAGGACGCGTGCCCACGCCGGCGGGGCGGGGGCTCCCGGCCCGAGGACGCGGCCACGCTGCGGTCGTGGCGCCATCTGGCCGAAAGATCGGACGTTTCCGCGGCGTGGTCTAAGCTCCCCGTGTGGCGAATCGCGCGGTCTGGGCGGGACGATATGCCGTCTTCGACGAGATCGCGTCGGGAGGCATGGCGAGCGTTTATCTGGCCTGCCGGCTCGGGCCGGGGGAGGGGCCGCGCGTCGTCGCCATCAAGAAGATGTTCGAGTCGTTCGCGAAGCAGCCCGAGTTCGTGACGATGTTCCTCGACGAGGCGCACATCGCCGCGCGGATGCGGCACCCGAACGTCGTCACCACGTACGAATTCCTGCGGATCCCCGACAGCCTCGCCATCGTCATGGACTTCGTCCTCGGCGTGTCCCTCGTGGACCTGACGCGCATCGCGCGGGATCAAAAAGCCATCGCCCCGCTCGGGGTCACGGCCGCGATCCTGCGCGACGCGCTCCTCGGGCTGCACGCCGCGCACGAGGCGACCGACGACCACGGCAAGCCGTTCGGGCTCGTCCACCGCGACGTGTCGCCTCACAACATCATCGTCGGCAAGGACGGCGCCGCGCGCGTCATCGACTTCGGCATCGCGAAGGCCGCCGGGCGCCTGCAGGTGACCGAGGTCGGCGTGATGAAGGGGAAGTTCGCGTACATGGCGCCCGAGCAGATCCGGGCGGGCACGGTCGATCGCAGGGTCGACGTGTACTCGGCGGGGATCGTGCTCTGGGAGGCCCTCACAGGGATGCCGCTCTTCCGGGGCTCGGCCGACGCGGAGATGTTCAGCAAGCGGGCCGCGGGGATGGTGGTCTCCCCCCCGCCGAGCTCGGTGAACCCCGAGCTCTCGCCGTCGGTCGACGAGCTCGTCGGCCGCGCGCTCGCGGTCGACCCGAACGAGCGCTTCGCGACGGCGCTCGATCTCGCCGACGCGCTGGGGCTGATCCTTCCGCTGGCCTCGCAGCAGGAGGTCTCGCAGTGGGTCCACGGGCTCGCAGGCAGTCGCCTCCGCGAGCTCGAGGCCAAGCGAAACGAGGTCGAGACCGCGCATGCGTCGGGTGAGCTCGCGGGCCTCCTCCTGCGCTCGCCCTCGTCCCCCGAGCTGCCTCCGCACGTGGTGCATGCACCCACGCCGCCGGCGCCCGACTTCCCGGCGCCGGAGCTCGACATCCCGAAGCCCGTGCCGCGCGCGGCGCCCTCCAAGCCGGCCGGAAGAGGGTCCGGTCCGGCGCTGCCGCCCCCGAGACGTCCGTCCCCCTCGTCGGCCCCCCAGGATCGGGACGACGCCTTCGCCGACACCGAAGCGGTGCACCTGAACCTCGAGCTCGCGGCGCCGCCCATGGCTCGCGCTCCCGTCGCTGTCGTGTCCACCCGTCGGCTGCCCGCCGCCGCGCGCCGGGTGCAGAGCGCCCCCGAGCGCGGATGGGGACGAGCGGTGCTCCTCACGCTGGTCCTGATCGCGCTGGCCGCCAGCGGGGTCGTCCTCGAGGGCCCGTCGTTCCTCAAGGCGAGAGTGGTCGCTGGCGCGGCGAAGAGGGGTCTCGTGCTCTCGGTCGGCTCGCTCGAGCCGCGCGCGGGAGGGGTGACGCTGTCGGACGTGACGATCGGGCTGAAGGACGTGCCGGGCGTGGCGATGAAGGCGGCGGTCGTCGACCTCGACGTCACCTGGCAGGGGACCGTGCGAAAGATCGTGGTCCCGGGGTACGAGCTCACGGTGCACGGCGCGGCGAGCGAGGTCGCGAAGGGCTTCGCGGCCTGGCGTGCGTCGCCGCGCGTGCCGCTCGCGTTCGAGGCGAGCGCAGGGCACGTGCTCTGGTCCGACATGCTCGTCCGCGGCGTGCAGCTCGAAGGGCTCGACGTGTCGATGGTGATCGGGACGCACGACGAGACGTCGCTGCTCGTGGACACGCCGAGCGTCTCGCTCACTCTCGGGCGGGGGACGCTCGGCCCATGGCGCGCGCACGTCGACTCTGCGCTCGAGGAGACGAAGGTGACGGTGTCGCTCGACCGCGCCCGACCGGACGCGCCGCCGAGCCTGAGCCTGCTCGCGCGCGAGTCGCTCGGGACCCTCGTCACGGCGACCGTTCCGAGGACGAAGGTGGCGCAGATCGGCGTGCCGGCAGAGCTCGTCCGCGCGGGGTCGGATCCGGAGCTCGAGCTGGCGCTCGAGGTCCACGTGATGCCCTCGGGGGAGCCTGTGACGGCGCACGCCACGCTCAGCCTCTTCGGCATTCCGACGGGGAGCACGAGCCCTGCCGCCCCTCCGGTGGACCTCATCCTCGACGGGGCGATCGGCGGCGACACGTCGAAGCCGCTCCCCATCGACCCGGGCACGCTCCAGCTCGGCAAGGTGAAGACGCGACTGACGGGCTCCGTGAAGATTGCGGCCGACGGCATCCGCGTCGAGGTGGAGAGGCCAGTGCCGCGCGCGTCATCCCCGCTGCCTCCGTTCGTGCTCGATACTCGAGAGTGGACCTCGGCTCGCGACGCGACCCCGCAGCCGAAGCCCGCACCGACGCCGTCGGCGGCGCCCCCGCCGTCAGGTGCGAAGCGGCGCTGATCGGGCTTCTCGCGAGTCCTTCGTCCATTCCTGGTCACCATGCTCTAGGCTGACATCGTGGGCGAGCGAGTGATCTGGGGAGGGCGCTATGCCATCTACGACGAGCTGGCGTCGGGTGGGATGGCGACGGTCTACCTCGCCGCGCGCCTCGGGACGGACAGCGACATCCCCCAGATCGTCGCGCTGAAGAAGCTCGCGGCGCAGTTCGCGAAGCAGCCCGAGTTCGTCGCGATGTTCCTCGACGAGGCGCACCTCGCGGCGCGCATCCGCCACCCGAACGTGGTCGTGACCTACGAGTTCCTCCGCACCGACGAGGGGCTCGGGATCGTGATGGAGCTGGTGATCGGCGAGTCGATGATGCAGCTCGTCCGCGGCGCGAACAGCATGCCGCAGGCGCCGCCGCCGCTCGCCGTCTCGCTGGCGATCGTCACCGACGCGCTCGACGGGCTCCACGCCGCGCATCAGGTGAGCGACGACAGCGGGCGGTCGTTGAACCTCGTCCACCGCGACGTCTCGCCGCACAACATCATCGTCGGGCTCGACGGCGTCGCGAGGGTCATCGACTTCGGTATCGCGAAGGCGGCGGGGCGGCTGCAGGTCACCGAAGTCGGTGTGCTCAAAGGGAAGTTCGCCTACATGGCGCCCGAGCAGATCCACGGGTCCGCGGTCGACCGGCGCACCGACGTCTACGCGACGGGCATCGTGCTGTGGGAGGCGCTGGCAGGGCGGAAGCTCTTTCGCGCGGCGACGAACGAGGAGCTCTTCACGCAGAGGAGCGCGGGCAACGCCGTCATCCCGAAGCCGAGCTCAATGAACGGCGAGGTGCCGCCCGAGCTCGACGCCATCGTCGCACGCGCGCTGGCTTCCGATCCGAGCGAGCGGTTCGGGTCGGCGCTCGCGATGGCCGACGCGCTGCGTGCGGAGTTCGAGATCGCGGGCACGGACGGCGTGAGCGAGTGGGTGAAGAGCCGCGCGGGCGAGAAGCTCGCGCAGCTCGAGGTGAAGCGCAGGAGGATCGAGGAGTCGCTCGCGAGCGATCTCGCCGAGGCCCCCGCGCGCGAATCGATTCCGTCGGCCATCTCCGTCGGCAACCGTCGATCTCAGCCGGGGGGAGGCGACGGCTCGGACTCGAGTCCCAGGCTCTCGTCGCCGGGGCGCAGCGCATCCGACTCGAACCCGCGGATCTCTTCGCCAGGGCGCCGAGCGTCCGAATCGAGCATCAGGCCCCCTGGCATGTCGGCGCCGCAGCGGATGCCCGAGCGCATCTCGACGCACCCCTCGACGATGGTGTCGGCGGGAGGTCGCGAGTCTCTACCGACCGCGTCGCCTGCACCTCGGATCGTCGTCGACATTCCGATCGACGACGGGCACGACGCAGACCGCGCGGCGAATCACTTCTCGATCGACGTGGAGCCCCTGGCCCCCTCGCCGCGCACGCCGAGCTCGGGCGGCATGGCGGTGGGACGCAGTTCGAGCGCCGGCGTGCGAGTCTCGCCCCTCACGCGCGGCGGACGCTCCTACACCGCGTGGTTCCTCTTCGTGTTCCTCATCCTGCTGCTCGGCGTGACGGGCGCGGTCATGCTGCAGGGCCCGGCGCTCCTCAAGACACGGGTGCTCGCGACGGCGACGGCCTACGGTCTCTCGGTCACGCTCGATCACGTGGAGCTGTCGCACCGCGGGCTGCTGATCACGGGCGTGAAGGCGCTGATCGTGGGCTGTCCAGGGGTGCGTCTGTCGGCCGGCGAGGTCGTCGTCGTGCTCGATCGCACCGGCACCGTCGAGTCTGTCGTGCTGCCGGGATACGAGCTCACGATCACCGGTACTCCGAGCGAGCTGTCGACCCAGATCGCGAGCTGGCGGCAAGAGCATCATCGCCCGCTCACGGTCTCCGGAAAGGCGGGCCACGTGACGTGGACCGCACCGACGTTTCCGGCCCTGGCACTCGAGGCGCTCGACGTCTCGCTCGAAGTGTCCCCGTCGCCCGAGGCCACGTTCGCGCTCGATTCGCCGAGCATGCTCGTCAACCTGGCGCGCGGTCACATGGGGCCGTGGCGCGCGCACCTGGAGTCGTCGACGACTGAGACACGCGCGAAGATCGCCCTCGACCCGTCCGTCCCCGACGCGCCGCCGAGCGCGACCCTCATCCATCGTCAGGTGGACGGGTCGACGTGGGCGCTCGACATCCCGCGAGAGTCGACCTTCAAGATCGGCCTTCCGACGCAGCTGTTCGGCATGACGTCGGATCTCTCGGTCGAGGTCGCGCTCCACGCGCACCTCACTCCTTCGGGAGACGCGCTCACGGCCGAGGCGCAGATCGGGCTCTATGGGTGGCCGATCTCGACGGGGCGCACCACCACGGTGCCCGTCGACCTCGTCGTCAGCGGCACGGTCGCAGGTGACCCCGCGAAGCCGCTCGCGATCTCCGGCGGGAAGCTGACGTTCGGCAAGACGACGAACCCGGTGGGCGGGTCACTCGTCACGCGCAGCGACGGGGTTCGTATCGAGATCGACCGGCCCTTCACGCACGCAGGCGTGGCGCCGGCCCTGGTTCTCGATACCCACGATTGGACGAGCGCGCACGGCCTGCCAGCGCAGCCTCGTTGACGAACTCACGGGGAGCCCGGCCGCTCCCGTGCTCCGACTCGACTAGTGCTTGCCGTGGTGGTGGCCGTGGCCACCCTTCTTGTTGGGGACCACGGGAGGAATGTCAGGGATCGCCCCGCCTCCGAGGCCGCCGAGAATCTCGTCGAGCGTGACCTGCTTGTAGCCTGCAGGCACCTCGAACTGCGCGGCGTCGAGTGTGCGCTTGTCGAGCTTGGTGATCTCGATCCGGCCCGACTCGCTGCCGTCACGCTCGAACCCGACGCCCTTCATGGGGAAGTGGTTGCCATCCATCAGCTCGAGAGCCCACGCGCTCTCGGTGGGGATTCCCGTGAGCGGGAGGTGGAAGAAGCTCGCGCCCTTGTCGGCCACACACACGCTCAGCTTCGACTTGTCCGCGCTCAGTACGTCCCAGTCCTCGCACGAGTACCCCGCGACGGTCTCCATCTTTCCCGTCTTCACGACCTTCGGTGGCTCGGTCGAGGGCTCGGGCGCACCCTTGGGCCCATGGCCTCCAGGAGCGCCGTGACGGAAGGATTTCGCCTTGTCCGCGGCCTGATCGAGATCGATCGTGATGGCCTGCTGCTTCCCGTCGAGGACGACGATGAGCTTCTTCTCCGCCGCGCGAAGGATGCCGTAGACCTTTCCGCCGCCCGTGAATCCGGAGACGTCAGGCGACGAGATCAGGTCCGACGGAAGATCGAGGCGGACGATCTCGTTCTTCACGAGGAGGTTGAACGCGACGGGCGTCGGCTTGCTCTTCGCTCTCGCGCTCAGGTCGATCTCGCCCTCGAAGCCTGCGAACGACGGCACGGCGTCGTCCTTCTTCGCAGCTGCTGCGCCGCCGCCCGATCCCGACGCGGGCGCGGAGCCGGCGGTCGGACCATCATGGCCGAAGAGCGAGCCGATGCGATCGCACCCTGTGACGCCGAGAAGGAGGACAAGAAGACTTGCTAGGGGACGAGTCTGCATCGGCGCAGCATACCCAACTCGCGAAAAGAAATCGACCGGACCCAGACACTTTGCATTGACAACCACCGGGCGTAGCCACTAGAGTGCGCTCGGCTGATGGTTTGGTCTTCGCCCGCTGAAACCTACCTCTTCCGGCCCCCATATTGCCTCAGCTTGATGAGGCCACGCAAGCTGCGGGAATAGAGACCGCTGCATCGATGTTTCGGCATCGTCCAGGTCCTCGCCGGCGTGCCCCAGGAAGACAACGCACTGCCCTCACATGTTCCTCGTGAGGGACGACACCTATTTCGTCGAGAGCAACAAACGCAAGGAGACACTATGCAAGCTGGTACCGACGTCACGTTCAAGGTTGGAGACAAGGCCGTATACCCCGCGCAAGGCGTGGCCGAAGTCATCCGGATCGAAGAGAAGGACATCGCCGGTTCCCGTCAGTGCTTCTACGTTCTCCGGATCCTCGACACGGATCGCCGCATCATGGTGCCCGTCACCAACGCGAGCGCGGTCGGGCTGCGTCAGGTCATCAACGAGGTCGAGATTCGCGAGATCTTCGACATCCTCCGCGAGCGGACGATCGCGTTCGACAACCAGACCTGGAACCGCCGGTACCGCGGCTTCATGGACAAGATCAAGACCGGCTCGATCTATGACGTCGCCGAGGTCCTGCGCGATCTCTACCGGCTCAAGACCGACAAGCAGCTCTCGTTCGGCGAGCGCCGCATGCTCGACACCGCCCGCACCTTGATCGTCAAGGAGATCGCCATCGCGCGGGCGCAGACCGAAGAGCAGGTCAAGACCGAGATCGAGTCCATCTTCGTCTCGAACTGAAGACTTCCGGACTGTTCGTCGCACGGGCGAGGGTGGGTCAACCATCCTCGCCTGTCTCATTTGTGGTGTTGAGCACCCTCACCTGCACCAGGTGCAGGCGCCTGTTCTCGGACGACGCTTCGCGCGGCTCTCCTTCGATACGTCCTCAGGCCGCGTCTAGGATGCCGAAGTCCCAGACCTCGTCGTGGGCACGCAGCGGGGCAATCGCAGCCTCGACGTGACGGAGCGTCTCGTCCTGGAGGACGCCGGCTCCGACGGACACACCGACGGCGACCCCTCCAGGCCAGACCCAGATCCGCGCACCGACGACCCCCTCGACCGCGAAGACGAGCTCCAGCGCTCGACGCAAGCGCGGTGGGAGGCGCGGGTCGGGATCGGCGGCCGTGTCCACCCTCCTCCCTTAGCACCGTCGTCGAGCCGGACCTGTGCCAGGTTGCGCCGGCGCCGGCGGCGGCGCGCCGTCGGGATCACGCTTCGCGTCGACTCCCGCACGAAACGTTATGAATCCATGGCCAATTCTGGCTGGCATCGTAGGTGCTTCCATTCGAGAGTGGAGATCGACCCGATGCCGCGCCGCAAGACCGCCCTCGCATGGCTGGTCCTCCTCGTCCTGCCGATGGGGGGAGGTGTGCAGGCGTGCAGTCTCAACCCGCAGCCGCTGCCGCCCATCATCGAGCCCGACACCAACGCTGGCGCCGCTTCGGACTTCGCCGACTCGGGGGCTTCGCACGAGTCCTCCCAAGACGCAGGCAAGGCACGCGACGCGGCTCGAGCCCTCGACGGGGTGGACGGCGGCATCATGGGCCTCGACTCCGATGCCGCGCCGGATAGTCTTCCTCCTCCCGCGACCGACGCTGCGCTCTCCGATGCGGGAGTCACCGCGCCGGATAGTGGCGATGTGGACGGAGCTCTCTGATGCGAACGGTCATTGCGATCCTGTCAGGCGCCACCATGGCGATGGCCCTCAGCCACTGCAGCCTGAACCCGCAACCGCTCCCGCCTGACCAGCCGACCGACGCGGGCTCCTTCCTCGCCGTGCCGACCGTCGAGGAGGATGCGAGCGCCAAGTTCGGGGGCGGCACGGGCAACGGCTCGAGCAGCGGGAGCGAGGATCTGAGCGCCGACGCCGCGAACGGGCCGCACTCGGGCGACCACGATGCCACCGTCGAGACGCCCCCGACCGATGCGGATGCCGCAGCTGCAGCCGATGCGGCGTTCGACGCTTCGCCGGGATCGACGGACGGCGGCGCTCACGACGCATCCCACGGCTCGAGCGACGCCCGCTCGCACGAGGCCTCTGCTCCCGACGCCGCCGAGGATGCCCCGCGAGACGTGGCGGTCTCCCACCCGGACGCCGACCGCGACAGCCGCTGAGCGGCGGCCGGCTGCGGCAACGCTCAGTGCTTCGGGCTCATGTAGCGGTCGACGACCGTGCCCGCGACGTCCGCGAGGATGGCGTCGGCGACACGCAGCCGCCTCGACAGATCGCGCGCGATGTTCAGCACGACCAGCGCGTACGACTTGAGGTCTTGCCGGTAGAGGTGGTCGAAGTCTTCGCTCGTGATGCGCAGCGCACGGGCCGGAGAGATCGTACGGACCGTCGCCGAGCGCGGCTGCATGTCGACGAGCGACATCTCACCGAAGCAATCGGTCGGCCCCAGCACGGCGACGCGGTGCTCGCGCCCCGTTCGGCTGTGCTTCATCACCTCGACCTCGCCCTCGAGCAGCACGTAGACCGAGTGCGCCGGCGTGGCTTCCTGAAACACGACCGCGCCGGGGACGAACCGCTCGATCGTCAGGCTGCGCGCGAACGCCTCGAGCGCCGCGTCGGAGAGCCCCCCGAAGAGCGCCACCTCTCGGAGATCCTCGACGGCAACTGGCGAGTCTTTGACGGCCGAACCGGTAGCTTCCGCCTGCGCCATGCCGCTCGCCTTAGCACACCGTTACGGCTGTGATCAGTGAACCGCGACGTCCTTCGTGAACACCAGACGCTTTCGCCCCTGGCCTGCGTAGTCGTCGACTTCTCGCTCATCCCAGCCGAGCGCGAGGTGGAACGCGCGGCTCCCGTCGTTGCCCAGCGTCGTGATGGCCTTGATGCGCAGACAGCCCGACTCGCGACACTTCTCCGCGAACGTCGCGTAGAGGAGGCGGCCCACGCCACGCCGACGAAAGTCCGGGTGGATGCCGACGAGGTGGACGTACCCCGTCCGCACCGGCTCGTGCGAGACGAAGCCGAGGAGGAAGCCGATCATCTCGGAGGACTCCTCCACCACGAGCGCGTTCTCGCCGAGCTCGTAGAAGAAGATCGGGTGGGCGAACGTGCTGATGGGGCCTCCCCACCAGCGATCGATGACCTCGACGATGTGATCGAAGTCCCCCTTCGTGATGCTCCGCGGTTTCATCCGGTGCCTCCCAGGGTCGTTCGTTTGGTCGCCCAGTGCAAGCGCTGCCGATCGAGCCTTGACGCGCGGACCGCCCTCCAGTCACCTCACTGGAGATGAGCCCGCTCCACGCAATTGCGATTGCCCCTTCGATACTCTCTGCCGACTTCGGGCGGCTCGCGGAAGAAGTCGCGGCCGTCGAGGCCGCGGGGGCCGACCTCCTCCACATCGACGTGATGGACGGCCGCTTCGTGCCAAACATCACGCTCGGCCCCCTGATCGTCAAGGCGATCCGTCGCGTGACGAAGCTACCGCTCGACCTCCACCTGATGATCGTCGAGCCCGAGAAGTACCTCGACGCGTTCGCCGACGCGGGCGCCGACACCATCAACATTCACTTCGAGGCGACCGTGCACAGCCACCGGGCTCTCCAGCACATTCGCGGGCGGAAGAAGCGGGCGGGGCTCGCGCTGAACCCCGCGACCTCGGAGGACGCGCTGCGGTACCTCCTCCCGTCGCTCGATCAGGTGCTCGTCATGAGCGTCAATCCGGGCTTCGGCGGGCAGGCGTTCCTGCCGGAGGTGCTGCCGAAGGTGCGCGCGATCCGGCGCATGATCGAGGAGGGGAAGCACCCCATCGAGATCGAGATCGACGGCGGCATCGCGCTCGGCACCGCGGGGCTCGCCGTGTCTGCCGGGGCCTGCGCGCTCGTGGCGGGGAACGCGATCTTCACGCAGCCCGACTACCGCACCGCCATCGACGCGCTCCGCAGCGAAGCCACGGCGGCCCGGGCCCTCGTCACTGCCTGGTGACACGCTTTTGGGTCGCGCTTCTGCTCGCGGCGTGTGAGCCGCCGCTGCCGCTCGGCCCGGCTCTGCCCGCGCCTCTTCCCCTCGCGCCGGTGCAGGCGGACGCGCCCTTGCCCCCGCGCCATGCCGCGTCGCGCACGCTCTTCGACCAGATGCTCGAGCGGGTGTCGCGGGCGCGCGGGCTGCCCTTCCGACGGGCGGTCGTCTACGCGCGGATCGACCGAGACGACCTCCTCGCTCGCGTTCGTGCGCACGTGGCGCGCGAGGTCCCGGCGCGGGCGATTCGCGCGGAGGGGCTCGTGCAGAAGCTGCTCGGCCTGTTCCCGCAGCGCGGCGACTACGAAGCGGAGACCTACGCTCTCTTGCTCGGCTCGCTCGCCGGGTACTACGAGCCCGCGGACGGCACGATGTACGTCGCGGCCGATCTCGACGACGGAGAGACGCGAGCGACGCTGTCGCACGAGCTCGTTCACGCGCTTCAGGATCAGCGCTGGGGCCTCCGGGCGCACGCCGCGTACGTGGAAGGACAGGACGATCGCAGCACGGCCTTCTCCGCGCTGGCCGAGGGGGACGCGACGAGCGTCACGGAAGATCTGGGCGCGGCGCCGCGCTCGAGGGCGCAGGCGCGCGACGAGACCGACGCGCCGCGAGCGCTCCGGAGGGCGCTTCTCGCGCCGTACGTCGCAGGCACGCGGTTCGTGAGCGCGCTCCGACGGCAAGGGGGCTGGGCCGCCGTCGACGCGGCGTGGGCAACGCCGCCCGAGACGACCGAGCAGATCCTTCATCCCGAGAAGTGGCAGGCGCACGAGCCCGCCGACGTCGTCTCCGATCCGCCGCCCCCCGCGACGGACCTGCCGCTCCTCGAAGCGACGACGTATGGAGAGCTCGGCCTCCAGCTCACGCTCGAAGGCTGGGCAGGCGCGACGTCCGCCTCGGCGTCGGGCTGGGGAGGGGATCGCCTCGCGCTCTACGCGAGCGGAGACAGGGCCGCGCTGCTCTGGCATCTGCGCTTCGACGACGCCTCGCCCGCGCCCCCCGACGCGATCGCGCTGCGCGTCTTCACGTCGATGCGCGCGAGCCTCGCGCATCCTGGCCGCGTGCTTCCGGCTGCGACCGACGCGGTGTGCGAGGGCCGCGGCGGCAACGGGGTCCTCGCGGTCTCGCGTGTCGGGCGCGACGTGTTCGTCGCCGTCGGGACCGTCACCATGTCGGCGCGCGGCTGGCAGCCCGTGATGACCTGCGACGAGGCCCTCGCCTGGTGCCGGCGCGCGAGCCTCGCGCGCTGAGTCGCTCAGGGGAACGCGTGCGCGAGCTCCCCGACGATCCAGTCCCCCACGGCGCGCGTCCCGAGCTCACCGCCGACGTCGCGCGTGCACTTCCCCTCGGCCAGCGCGCGCACGACGAGCTGCTCGAGCCGCGCCTCCTCCTCCGGATAGCCGAGGTGCGTGAGCAGCATCCCGACGGTCAGCACGCTCGCCAGCGGGTTCGCGACGTCCTTGCCGGCGAGCGGCGGCGCAGATCCGTGAACGGGCTCGAACAGCCCCACGCGCGACGGATCGGACGCGTGCAGGTTCGCGCTCGCCGCCATGCCGAGCCCCCCCTGGAACGCGGCGCCGAGGTCGGTGACGATGTCGCCGAACAGGTTGTTCGTGACGATCACCTTGAAGGGCGACGGGTCCTGCACGAGGAAGAAGCACAGCGCGTCGACGTACAGGTGCTTCGCCTCGATGCCCGGATAGCGGGTGGCGACCTCGAAGAAGCAGCGGTACCAGAGCTCGTGCGCGTGCCGCATGGCGTTGCTCTTGTCCGCCATGTGAACGACGGGGTGCCCGTGCTTCTTCGCGTGCTCGAAGCCCGCGACGATGAGCCGCTCGACCCCCTTGCGCGTGTTCAGGTCCTCGCTGATCGCGATCTCGTCCGGAGTGCCGCGCTTGAACTGGCCTCCGATGCCGACGTAGATGCCCTCGGTGTTCTCCCGGAAGACGACGAAGTCGACGTCCTTCGCGGTGCGCCCCTTCAGCGGCACGACGCGGTCGGCGAGCGCCTTGACGGGGCGAACGTTCGCGTAAAGGTCGAGGCCGAAGCGCATGCCGAAGAGGATGTCGCGCGCGTGCTCGAGCGACGGGACGCGCGGGTCGCCGAGCGCCCCGAGCAGGACCGCGCTCGCCTCCGCCTGGACGCGCTCCTTCACCTCCTTCGGGTACGTCGTGCCGTCCTTCAGGTAACGGTCGGCGCCGAGGTCGAGGTGCCACAGGTCGAGCGGCAGCCCGCGCTTGTCGCGATAGAATTCGAGGATGCGCGTGGCCTGCGCGATGACCTCCGGTCCGACACCGTCGCCCGGGAGGACCGCGATGAGCTTCGTGGGCTTCGACATGATGCCGCGGACGGTACCACCGGCCGAAGGCGGAGGTCATGCGCGCCCGGTCGGTCGTCTTCCTCGGGCCTTCGCGCCTTCACCGAACGCGACCGGAACGCTTCCTCCCCCGGTCGGTTCGTCACCGAACGCGATCGGAACGCTTCCTCCCCCGGTCGGTTCGTCACCGAACGCGATCGGAACGCTTCCTCCCCCGGTCGGTTCGTCGCCGAACGCGACCGGAACGCTTCCTCCCCCGGTCGGTTCGTCGCCGAACGCGATCGGAACGCTTCCTCCCCCGGTCGGTTCGTCGCCGAACGCGATCGGAACGCTTCCTCCCCCGGTCGGTTCGCTTCCTCCCTCGGTCGGGTCGTCACCCTCCGAGGTCGGCCATCGCCCGCGCGACCTCGACGACGCCGCTGACGCGCGGGACGTCCACCGCACGGCCGTCGGTGTGATGGTACGGGTCGACGAGCGCCACCCGGAGCCCCGCGGCCCGCGCCCCCAGGACGTCGGTCGCGATCGAGTCGCCGAGGTGCAGCGCCTCGTCTCCGCGGACGCCGAACGCGTCCAGCGCCATCTGGAAGATCCTCGGGTCCGGCTTCTCCACGCCGAGCTTGCCGCTGTCGAGCAAGAGATCGATGTGAGGCGCGATGCCGAGCCGCTCGAAGAGCTCCTGGAGCATCCCCTCGGAGTTGCTCACGATCGCGACCTTCACCCCTCGCGCGCGTGCGGCATCGAGCGCCGCGCCGAGCCCCTCCGGGACGAGGGACCAGAAGTTCAAGCGCACATGCTCCTCCCACAGCCCAGGGACCCACGCCTGCACCGTGCCTTCGGGCACCCCCGCGCGGAGCAGCATCGTGCCGACCATGCGGCCCCACCCCTTCGCCCCGGGTCGACCGTCTCCGTCCCACGCGACGTCGAGCATGGCGTGCTGCTCCTGCAGGAGCTTCGCCTCCCCCTCCGTCCGGAGGAGCGTCTGGGCGTCGACCGGCACGCCGTGCGCCGTCGCCCACCGTGCGAGCCGCGCATGATCGAGGAAAATCACCGTGTTACCCGCGTCGAGGCACAGGAGCTTCACGCCGCGAACCAGACTGTCCATCTCGGTGCCTTGCATCCGCGACTTCCTACCCGATTTCTCGACTGCCCGGCTGGGGTCAGGGGAGCGGCCGCGCTCCCTCTGAATTCTCGCGGAAGGAAGGAGGGCGACGGACGCCGGGAGAATTCGACAGTGATTGCCCCGCCTTCGCGGCGCCGTTATGCTCCCTTGCCCGGTCTAGGGAGCGTCTCTGTACGACAGCATGCGATGGACGATCCCGAAGATGACCTCGACTCGTTTTGCCTGGGGCGCGTGGGGTCGATGCTCCGCGACAAGTGGCATCTCGACCGCATGCTCGGCATCGGCGGGATGGCGGCGGTGTACTCCGCGACGCACAGGAACGGGTCGACCGCCGCGCTGAAGGTGCTGCACCCGCAGTACTCGGCGGTGCCCAGCATCCGCGAGCGGTTCCTGCGCGAGGCCTACATCTCGAACAAGGCGGGGCACGACGGGATCGTCAAGGTGCGCGACGACGAGGTCGACGAGAACGGCTCCCCCTTCCTCGTGATGGAGCTGCTCGAAGGAACGTCGGTCGCCGATCGCGCGGACGCACAAGGCGGGCGGCTGCCGCCGAAGGAAGCGCTGTTCGTCGGCCAGGAGCTGCTCGCGGTGCTCGAGGCGGCGCACGCCCACGGGATCGTCCACCGCGACATCAAGCCGGACAACCTGTTCTGGACGAACGAGGGACGGATCAAGGTCCTCGACTTCGGGATCGCGCGGCTGCGAGAGGACGCGCCGTCGAAGCGGACGCGCACCGGGATGGTGTTCGGCACACCCGGCTACATGGCGCCGGAGCAGGCGCTGGGGCGATGGTCGCAGGTCGACGCGCGGACGGATCTGTGGGCGGTCGGCGCCACGATCTTCAACCTGCTCACGGGCCAGTCGGTGCATGAGGGGGAGACCGACAACGAGCGGCTCGTGAACGCGGCGACACGCCCCGCGCGGTCGCTGGGGCGCTCGATGCCGGACGCGCCGACGGTGCTCGTGTCCGTGATCGACCGCGCGCTCGATTTCGATCAGAACAAGCGATACGCGGACGCCCGCGCGATGCGCCTGGACCTCGACCGCGCCCTCGCGGGCCTGACGCCGACGAAGATGCCTCCCCGCAGGGAGTCTTCGATGAGGCAGGCGGCAACGCAGGCGCAGCCCGAGGAGCCCCCGCCGCCGGTCGTGCAGCCGACCCGAGACGAGGCCGTCGAGGTGCCGGAGCTCACGGAGATCCTGGCGCAGGTCTCGGCGACGACGATCGCGGTCACGCGCGAGTTCTTCGTTCTCCTCGAGAAGGCGATGAAGGCGCGGTCGCAGTACGGAAAGGACCACAAGGAGGTCGAGCGGCGGATCGAGGCGGCGTTCGCGTACGCGACGAGCGCGTTCGCGACCGACCGCGAGCCGCTCGCGTGGAACATCCGCTCGTACGGCTTCTCCGTGAGGGACCAGGCGCTCTGGGAGCCGAAGGCCCCCCTCGACCAGATCTGCTACCGACTCTTCTCGGACGGTATCCGCGCCCTCGGGGTTCTCCCCGGGCTCCGGCTGGACGAGCTCGCGAACCTCGTTCGCATCCTGGTCGCCGACGCGAGCAGCGAGATCGCGCCGGAGGACAACTCGGTCACGCTCCTCTGGGAGGCGAAGTTCGAGAACATCCTCTACGAGGAGGCCGACTCGTTCGCCGAGGGCGACCAGGGCGAGCGCGCCTCCTTCGAGAAGAAGCGCAACGACGTGCTCGCCGGGGCGTCGCTCGACACGGCGGACCAGCTCGAGAACTCCTGGCAGGCGAACGCGCAGAAGGAGACGGGCGAGGACCGGGACCAGAAGCAGCGCGCGCTGCTCGGCATCGTCGCGGGCGGAAGCGCGGCCAGCGCCGCCGCGCAGGCAGAGTCGATGCGCGTGAACCCTTCGAGCCGACCCGATCTCCTCGCGGTCGACCCTGCCACGCGGGCGGTGATGGAGGCGCGCCTCGCGGCGGCCAGCGACGACGTCGGCGAGCGCTTCGCGGGAGCGGCGGCGGTGGCCTTCGTGATGGCGTTCCGGAATCGCGAGCCCGGGCTCGTGGCGTCGCCGCTGCGCACGTCCGTCGAGGCGCTCGCAGGCGCGACCGCCGCGACCGACACGCTGGAGTTCCTGGCGCTGCTCGAGGCCGGGATCGCGCGGTTCGCGACGGACACGGAGATCGAGCCGATGACGGGCTCGCTGGTGAATGCGATCGTCTCGCCGCAGCGGCTCGCGGTCCTGACTGCCGCCGCCGCCTCGCCGGACGCGCCAGGCGAGCTCCGCACGCAGTTCGCGAGCGTGCTGCGGCGACTCGACGGGAACCACACCGCGTCCATCGCGCAGGTCGCGTCGATGATGGAGCCGTCGGCGCTCCGAGAGCAGCTCCTCGGGTACGTCTCCGCGCACGCGATGGGGCACGAGGGGGAGATCGGGTCGACGTTCGCCAAAGGGCACCTCGAGCCGTCGCTCGCGCTGCTCAAGGTGCTCACGAAGCTCGGAACGAAAGAGGCGAAGGAGGCCGCGCAGGAGGCGACGCGCAGCCCCCACCCGATCGTCCGCATCGAGGCGCTCGGGCTCGTGGAGGGGGCGTCGGGCGTCGGGATCCGTCAGGCGCTCCGCGCGATGCTGGAGGACTGGGACCCCGCGGTCCGGCTCGCCGCGCTCAAGTCGATCGGTCAGTACCGCGTGAAGGTCGCGGGCCCGGGGCTCGTGATGCGGATCAAGACGCCGGAGTTCGACACGCTGCCGTCCGACGAGCGCCGCGAGGCGCTGGCGACGCTCTTCGCGCTCACGGGGAACCGCGCCGAGGCGGTCTGCCTCGAGCTCCTCGCCGACACGCGGCTCGTCACGGCGGAGACGCACGAGCAGACGCGGGCGATCGCCGCGGAGATGCTGGGTTTGCACGGGCGCTCGGCGGAGGCCAAGACAGCGCTCGACGGCGCGTCGCGCGGCCGATGGAAGAACAGCGAGCGCGTGCGCCTCGCGGCGACGGGGGCGCTGAAGGCCTGGGACGATCGTATCAACGGCGGCGACGAGGCCCCGCCCCCCTCGAGCGCCGTGGGCACAGCCCCGGCCTTTGCGCGCAGAGACACCCCGCCTCCCATGAGCAAACGGTGATCGGGCCATGACCTCCGTAGCACCGCAGGACGGGCGCAGCTTCCTCGACCGCTGTGTCGCAGGGACGTCGGGCAACGCCGCCGTGGAGATGATCCGCGAGCGCGGGACGGAGGCCGTACTCGCGATCTACCGCCTCGTGAAGATCGGCCTCATTCACTCGTTCGAGAACGACGCGGTCGGGCAGACGCTCGACCAGACGCTCGGCGTCCTCCGGGAGTTCTCGGGGATCGCGGGCGGGAGCGTCACCGTGACGTTCGTCGACGACACCGTCTTCGTGTGCGGTCAGCTGCTGCGGGGGTCGAAGTCGGTGTTCGAGTCTGCGAGCGAGCTCGGCGCGCTCCTGCTCCGCTGCCGCGTCTCCGAGCTTCGCTTCGAGCCGAACCTGACGCGCGCGGATCTGAAGATGGCCGCGCAGGCGATCGCGGCGGCGCTCCGCGACGCGGGGAATGGCCCGAAGCTCTCCGAGCTCAAGATCCCCAACGTCGTGATGGCAAAGGTCGAGTCGACGCTCGCCAAGGGAGCCTCGGGCGAGAAGACGCCGCGGGGGCGACGGTCGCTCGGCTACTACGCGTCGGCGCTGGTCGTGATGCGCAAGTTCTTCGACGAGCTGGCATCGGGGACGACGGTGCTGCCACACCGCGTGAAGCGCATCGCGCAGGGCCTCGTCGGTCTTGCCGAGACGGAGGGTCCCGGGCTTCTCGGCTTGACCGCCCTCGCCAACGCCCATCGCGACGACGCTGGTCGCGCCCTCCAGAGCGCCATCCTGACGATCGCGATCGCCCGAGAGATGACGGAGGATTCGGGGTCGGTCGCGCGCATGGCGATGGCAGCGCTCCTCGCCGACGTCGGTCGCGTCCGGCTGGCGGGGACGGAGGGGCGCAACCGGCTCGTGAAGCTGTCCGACTCCTTGAACCGCAACGTACCGGCGATGGCGAGCGCGCTCTCGATCGGCATCGGCGGCGTCAACGCGCAGAGCGCGCTCCACACCGTCATCGTGTTCGAGGCGACGTGGCTGGAGCGCGAGGCCGAGATCGGACCGCTGTACGGGGGCGCGATCGCCCCTCTCTTGCAGACACGAGTGGTCTACCTGGCGCGCGCGATGCTCGACCTCCTCGCGCCCCGCGACAACGCCCGCAGCCTGACGGTGCTCGAGGCCGTCGAGGCGCTCGCGAAGAACCCGCTCGTCGACCGCGTCCTCCTCCGATTGCTCCTCAAGGCCGTCGGCATCAACCCCGTCGGCAGCGTCGTCGAGCTCGAGACGGGCGAGTGGGCCGTCGTCGTCGGGCCGTCCAAGAACCCGCAGGCGCACGATCGTCCGCGGGTTCGCGTCGTGATCGACAGCGCCGGCTCGGTGATCGAGCCCCCGGTCGAATGGGACCTGGGCGCACCGATGGATGGGGTCACTTTCCCACGCATCTCCCGCAACCTGCCGCGCGAGGAGACTCGGTTCAACGTCGCTCGCGCGCTCAGTTGATGCCGTCGTCCTTGCAGTAGAAGTTGATCGTCCCGAGCGCCCCGCCGATTGCGGTGCACGACCAGCTCCCCTGGCACGGGCAGTCCGCCGTCGAGCCGCACAGGTTCGTGCAGTACGACTGGGCGGGGCTGGACGTGTTCGTGTTGCATACGCCGTCGCTCCCGCACTGGCCGTTCGCCGTGCATGCCATCGAGATGTCCGCGGAGACGACGCCGGTCCCGCACCCGACGAGGCTGCTCGTGCCCGTACTGCTCGCGCTCGCGTCCAGGCCTGTCGCCACGCCGGACCCGGTGGTCGTCGTCCCGAGACCGGCGCAGGACGTGGTGCAGCTCTCGAGGCACGTGGCGGAGAGGCAGAGGAGGCAGGCCGACGGCAGGGCCGCATTCTCGCAGCTCGACGTGCAGTCCGTGACCGAGGAGCCGAACTGGGACGCCATCGGGCAGTGGTTGCCTAGCTGGTAGGTGCACGCGCTGGCGCAGCTTCCGCCCGCGGCGCTGGACGTGCTCGTGGAGCTATTCGTCGATCCGCTGCTGGTGCCACCGGTGCCGCTGCCGCTGCACGCGACGGCCGCGGCGGAGAGAGCGAGCGCAACCGCCGCGAGGCGTCTCAACGTGCTCTTACGCCGTCCGTGGACACTGCGCCTCTGTCCTTCCTGGCGTGAGAACGACGGTCTCGGATTCTCCATAGAAAGCTCCCTGGCGCTGTCGGCGAACGCCCACGATTGCGCGCTCCGGCGACCACGAAGCCTGTGCTAGCACGCAGAGCGGCTCGTGCGTCCCGCCTTGCGCCCTCGCCCGCACGCGCGTATCCACCGCGCGAGCATGTGGCACTCGACCGCCATCCGGAGACGCCTCCTCGCGGGGGTCGCCGTTGCACTGACGACGATGAGCGTGGCAAAGGGCGCGCGCGCCGACGACCCCGACGCGCTGGAGCAGCGAACGGCCACGGCTCTGCTCGTCGGCAGCGCGCTCGAGCTCTTGCCGTTCGCGGTCGGTGGGACGATGGTCGCCAACACCCAGGACGCCACCGTGCGTCGCGCGAGCGTGTACGTGTCGAGCCTCGGGTTCACCGTCGCGCCGCTCGTCGCCCACGGGCTCATGCACGAATGGGTGCGCGGAGTGCCGTTCGCCGCCGTACCGCTCGCGTGCGGCATCGGCCTCGCCATCATCATGCAGCTGCCGAACGGTGACGTGCTCGGGCCGACGCTCGGGAACCCCGACACGCGCGTCCCGTTCTGGGCCTTCGCGTCGACGGCCCTGGCCGCCTCGTCCTTCGGCGTCATCGACGCTGCCTTCGCCCCGTCGCGCGCCCGCACGCACGCGCTCTATCTCGTGCCGAGCCGTGTCCCCTCGGGCGTCGCGCTCAACCTCGGAGGCAAGTTCTGATGTGGTCCGCACGTCGCGCGGCCTCGCTGGTCGTCGTCCTGTTTTCCATGAGTGGGTGCATCGGCCCGATCGGTCAGGCGCGACGCGCGCGGCTCTCCGATCCAATGATGTCGCTGTCGGGAGATCCGACCGAGACGTACGCGAAGCAGAAGCTCCATACGTCGCGCGAGGGGGCTGCGGGCGGGGACGGCGCAGCGGCAGGTGGCGGCTGTGCGTGTCAGTAGAGGCTCCGTCGCGCTCGCGCTCACCGTCCTCGTGAGCGGGCTCGGGGTCTCGCCGGTGCACGCGGACCCGACCCCGGCGATGGCGGCTCCGGGCGCTGCTGTTCCTTCGATGTCCGACGAGGCCATCCTCGATTCGCCCGGCGGCTTCCGGCTCGAGTCGATCCTCTCACGTTATACGGTCTTCCAGCAGGACGGGCATGGCTGGCAGTCGCGCCAGAGCACGGCGACGGCCCCTGGCTCCGAGGCGCTGAGCGTCTACGAACCACAGATCGAGGCGGTGTTCCGTCAAGGTGACGCTTGGCGTCACCAGATATCCATTCCCGTCGATCTCATCACGGCAGCGTCCCCCGTCGTTCCGGGGCCCGACGTCATCAGCGCCGCCTCGCGGTACAACCAGGGCGGCTCGGTCGAAGACACGAGCAGCTACCGGCGCGATCGCGACAACACCCTCTTTCTCCACACGGGGATCCACATCGAGCGCATGTATCGATCGTGGTCGTTCGGCGGCGGGTGGACGCGCGCGTTCCTCGACGGGGACGCCACGCTCGGGCTCACGCTCAATCAGGTGAACGATTGGTTCGACGCGTACAACGTCGAGGGCGATCGGCTCGGCCACAAGAACCGCAGCACGACGAACGCGAACGTCGCCTTCACTCGAGTGCTGTCGGAGACGACGATCGCCGAGGTCAACTACGGGTTCACCCTGCAGACGGGCGAGCTCGGCAACACCTGGAGCAGTGTCCCGGTCGTCGGGGGCGGGCGCGTCACCGAGACCTTCCCGGGGCTGCGAGAACGTCACGCGCTCGTCGGTCGCCTCGCGCAGTGGTTGCCCTGGAATGGCGCCCTGCACCTCTTCGCCCGCGCGTACGCGGATGACTGGGGGATCTACGCAGGCACGACCGAGGTCCAGTTACTCCAGCGGCTTTCGTCTGTACTCTACGTGCAAGGCAACTACCGCCTTCACTGGCAGACGGGCGCGTCGTTCTTCACCACCCTTCTCGCCGACCCGCTCACGGCACCGGCGACGGCCGACAGCGACCTCCAGCAGCTCACGGCGCAGAGCGTCGGCTTCAAGGTCGCGGCGGACATTCCAATCTCGCAGCGCGTCTTCGGAGCGCGTTCCACACACTTCGACATCGGTCTCACGCGTTACTTCCGCGACAACGATCTGACGGTATGGGTGTTCTCGTGTGCGTCCGGCCTCAACTTCTAGTCGTTGCTTTGCTCCTCGCTGGCTGCGCGTCTCCGCGCTCGCAGCCCGCGCCGATGGTTCTCCCCGACCTCGCCGTGACGACGATCGATGACCGACCGACGCAGCTGTCTGCCGCCCTCGCCCACAGGCCGGCGCTCGTCGCCGTCTGGGCGACCTGGTGCGATGCGTGCCGAAAAGAGCAAGCCGCCCTCGATCGCCTCGACCGCGCCGCGGCGCCTCGAGGAGGAGTGGTGGTCGGCGTGTCGGTCGGCGAGTCGACGGATGCGGTGCGGGCCGACCTGAACACGCACCCCCGAGGCTTCCTTCAGCTCGTCGACGAGCCGTTCGCGCTCGAAAAGTCGGCCGGGGTCCACACCCTCCCGGCTGTGTTCGTGCTCGACGCCAATGGACGTGTGGTCCACGCAGGCGGCGCGCTCGACCACGCCGCCTTGGCGGCATTCCGGAGAGCGCTCGGGGTCGAGTGAGGGTGCTGAGCTGACGCAGGACGAGCTGCAAGAGGCGGCCCGGGAGTTGCTTTTCAGCCCGTCATGCCGACCTTCTCTCACCTGCGGGGCGTCCTGTTCGATATCGATGGAACGCTCGTCGACAGCAACGACGCCCAGGCGCACGCATGGGTCGTCGCGCTCGAGGGGGAGGGGTGGTGGCTCCCCTTCGAGCTCGTTCGCTCGAAGATCGGCGAAGGTGCGGGCAAGATCTTGAGAGATCTCGTGAACGTCGACGCGGATTCGGTGCTCGGCCAGACGATCGCGCGCCACCGGCTGGAGATCTTCAAGACGAGCTATCTCGCGGATCTTAGTGCGTTCCCCGAGGTGAGGCCGCTGCTCGCAACGATGGTCGCGTGTGGGCTGTCACTCCACGTGGCGAGCTCCGCGACGAGCTGGGAGATACACGAGTTGCTGCGCGTCGCTGGCGTTTCCGATCTTTTCCAGCATGTCGACCACAAGGACGACGCTGCGCGCTCCAAGCCCGACCCGGACATCGTAGAGACCGCTTTGGCGCGCTCCGGGCTCTCCGCCGACGAGGTTCTGTTGGTCGGCGACACCCCGTATGACATCGAGGCCGCGCATCTGGCAGGAGTCTCGGTCGTCGCCGTTCGAAGTGGCGGCCATTGGTCCGACGACGACCTGTGGGGCGCCGAGGAGATCTACGATGACGTCGCGGACATCCTCGCGCACTGGACGAGCTCGCTCTTCAGCCCGCGCGCGACGCTCCGTCCTGCGCGTCAATCTGCCTCGATGTGACTCGTGAGAGCGCGAGGCGTCGCCTCGCTCTTGTGGAGCAGCGTTCGTTTGCGCGAAAGAGCGGCGCTACTCGAAGTTGCCCTTGCCCGTCAGGAACGCTCCGCCGAGCCCGGCAGCCGGCCATGCGAACGTGTCGCTCACCACCTGGCCGTCGACGCCGGTCGACCGGATGGTGAACGAGCCCTGTCCGAAACCAGCCGTGTCAGTCAACGTTCCGTCGCCGCCGCGAGTGAGCGGCGCCCAGGTCGCGTGATTGGGGCTCTCGACCTCGACGCTCGTGAGGGGTACGCGCGCGTTGCGCACCCAGAGACTCGTCCACCACTGGCTCGACTCGGTCTGGAACTCGTAGAGGATCGGCCCTGTGTCCGGACACTCCGCAAACTCCCATTGCATCGCCCGCGGGTACTCGTTCTCGTTGAGCGCCGCGTAAGCGTTCGGGCTGAGGTCAACGCTGTTCGGCGTGGTCTCGCCGTAGGTCACGACGCGCAGGAGGGCGGTCTTTCCCTTCGCCGTGAGCATGGTGATACACGCGTCGCAGTAACCCGCGACGTTCGGGATGTTGCCCCACAGTCCGGCGAGCATGGTGCCCTCGACGGCTTGCACGCGCGGGTCGTACTTCGTCCCGGGAGCGCACGCGTTGTGAAAGGCGGACTCGGAGTAGTCGACCGGCCCGAGGTTGTAGACTCCGCCGTCGTACTCACCGCCGAACGTCACGAGGCCACCGTCCGATACGGGCCCGGCGTCGACGGGCAGCGGGTTGCCGCTCGATCCCGTGAAGTGACCGGTATCGATGCTGGAGGATTCGGTGTCTGTCTCGGTGGCTGTGCCTGTGCCCGTGCCCGTCCCGCTCAGGACGGTGCGCGAGCGTGCGGTGTGGGCGTCGGTGCGAATAGCCGCATCAACGGGAGAGGTCGAGCTGGTAGAGCTGCTGCAGGCGGCGAGGAGGGTCGGGGCGAGGAGGCACCATCCGCAGGGGCGCATGCTGTGAATCGTATCGGAAATGTTGCAGACGTCCGCCGAGAAAGCCCTCGCCGCCCCTCGAGCGCGCGTGCGGGAGAGTTGCGGAAGATCCTCGGCGCCGCGGGCAGTCGCCGCGTGAGCTTCCCTTGCGTAGGAGGCGATCCTGGCTCGCGACTCACCGGGAATACGAGCGGTCGGCGCTTGTTGACGTCATGATGTCGCGCATGTCCGCCCAGATTTCGCGTCCGCACCGCATCTTCCGGGACTTGCTCCCCGCTCTCACGGCTGCCGTGGTTGTGCTGGTCGCTCGATCGTCGTTCGCCGACCACTACGTCGTCCCGAGCGGGTCGATGCTGCCTACGGTGGAGCTTGAGGACCACGTCGTGGTGAACAAGCTTGCGTACGGCGTGCGGGTGCCGCTCGTGCCACGGTACGTCGTTCGGTTCGACGGCCCTCTGCGCGGCGACGTCGTGGTGCTTGACGCGCCGGACACGGGGATCACGCTGCTGAAGCGCGTGGTTGGCTTGCCGGGGGATCGGGTGGAGGTACGGGGAGCGCAGGTGATCGTGAACGGGCAGGCGGTGCCGCTCGAGGAGCACGGGGACCTGGCCTACGAGACGCTGGGGGGGCACCAGCACTCACTCGACCTGGACGACGGGGGAGGGCCGGATTTCGGCCCGACGACACTCCCCGCAGACGGGTATCTGGTGCTCGGGGACCACCGCGGCGACAGCCGCGACGGCCGCTACTTCGGCCTCGTGAAGCGAGACGGGATCCTCGGTCGGGTGGAGGGGGTCCTCGTCCGAGGCGGGCACTTCACATGGAAGCGGCTCTAGGGTCGAGAACGCCCCGAGGCTTCTTCCTCTCCACCTTTGCGCCGTGTCCGCACGAGCAGACGATGTCCGTCGTCGCGGTCAGATGTCGAGGTTCTTCACGTTGAGCGCGTTGTCCTCGATGAACTGCCGTCGCGGCTCCACCTGGTCGCCCATCAGGATCGTGAAGATCTGATCGGTCTGCACGGCGTCATCGAGCCGCACCTGGAGCATCACGCGCGCGTCGGGGTTCAGCGTCGTCTCCCACAGCTGCTCGGCGTTCATCTCGCCTAGCCCCTTGTACCGCTGGATGGACGTGTTCTTCCGACCGCGCTGGTCGATGTAATCCCAGAGCGCGTCGGCGTCCTCGATCTCGAACTCCTTCACGTCCTTCGCGCTCTCCTCGGAGGCGAAGTACGGCGCGGGGCCGATTGACCGGACGTCCTGCTCGATCGCGTACAGCTCCTCGTACTCGGCCGACTCTACGAGGGCCCAGTCGACGACGACCGTTCGTGCGTTCGAGCCGGGGCGTGGCGTGATCGTGATCGTCGCCGCTCCGTGCTCGACCTCCCAGCCCACGTCGATCGACAGGGGGAAGATGTCCGGGTACTTGCGCTCGAGCCGCTCGCGGATCATCGGCACCGCAGCCTCGACACGCTTCCGCTCACGCAGCTCGTTCTTGCCGAGCCCGCTCACGCGCAGCACCGTAGCGACAAGGCGAGCATCGGCGCGCCGATCGATTTTCGAGAGCGCCCGACGAAACATGCGCAGCCTCTCCGCGAGCCGAAGCAGCGGATCCCCACCCAGAGTCAGCCCCTTCGACGCACGCACGCGCAGCCCCTCGACGCCGTGCTCGAGGAAGAAGCGATCGAGGGTCGGCTGATCCTTGAGGTAGATGTCCTTCTTGCCGCGCCGTACGCGGTAGAGCGGCGGTTGTGCAATGTACAGGTACCCCTTCTCGATGATCTCCGGCATCTGCCGGTAGAAGAACGTGAGAAGCAGGGTGCGGATGTGACTGCCGTCGACGTCGGCGTCGGTCATCATGATGATCTGGTGGTAGCGGAGCTTGTTGATGTCGAAGTTCCCGCCTGACTCGGGGGAGCCGATTCCACACCCGAGCGCCGTGATGAGGGTGCCGATCTCCGCCGACGAAAGCATCTTGTCGAAGCGTGCGCGCTCGACGTTGAGGATCTTCCCCTTGAGCGGGAGGATCGCCTGAACCTTGCGATCACGCCCCTGCTTGGCAGTGCCCCCGGCGCTATCTCCCTCGACGATGTAGAGCTCGGCGGAGACCGGGTCTCGCGACTGGCAATCGGCGAGCTTCCCCGACAGCGACGTGTAGTCTAGCGCGCCCTTGCGCACGACCTCGCGGGCCTTGCGCGCAGCTTCGCGAGCTTTCGCCGCCATGATCGCCTTCTCGAAGATCTTGCGTGCGACCGGCGGGTTCTCCTCGAAGAACTGGCCGAGCTTGTCCGACAGGACGGTCTCCACGATCCCTTTCACCTCGCTCGATACCAGCTTCGACTTCGTCTGAGAGTCGAACGACGGGTCGGGATGCTTGACCGAGATGACCGCCGTGAGCCCCTCACGGATATCCTCACCGGTGAGACCGGATTTGACCTCCTTGAAGAGGTTCTGCGAGCTGCCGTACGCATTGAACACGCGCGTGAGCCCTGCGCGAAAGCCCGTGACGTGCGTGCCGCCGTCCTTGTTGTGGACGTTGTTCGTGTAAGGGAAGACCTGCTCGGTGTACGTCGAGTTCCACTGCAGCGCGAGCTCGACCTGCACGGCCAGCCCCGCGTCGGTCGGCGCCTCGGCGAACAGGTGGACGACGTGCTCGTGCACGGGCTCCTTCGCCTTGTTCAGGAGCGCGACGAACTCTCGGATCCCACCTTGATATTCGAACACCTCACGCCGCACGCCGACTGCCTTGTCTAGGTTCGCGGTCGAGTCTTCGCCGCGCTCGTCGGTCAGCGTGATGACGAACCCGGCGTTGAGGAACGAGAGCTCGCGGAGCCTGCTCGCGAGGATGTCGAACTGGAACTCAGTCGACGTGAAGATGTCGTGGTCGGGCTTGAACGTCGTCTTCGTGCCCGTCTTGTCCGAGTCTCCGATCACCGCGAGCGGGGAGACGGGCACCCCCTTTCGATATTCCTGAAAGTGCACGTGCCCTTCGCGCTTGATCTCGACCTTCAGCCACTCCGACACGGCGTTCACCGCGGATACGCCGACGCCGTGCAACCCCGCCGAGACCTTGTAGCTCGAGTGATCGAACTTCCCGCCCGCATGCAGCACGGTGTGGACGACCTCCGCGGCGCTCACCCCCTTCGAATGCATTCCGACGGGGATGCCGCGCCCGTTATCTTCCACCGTTACGGAGCCGTCGAAATGGATCGTAACGTCCATCTTCGTGCAGTAGCCGCCGAGGTGCTCGTCGACCGAGTTGTCGACGACCTCCCATACGAGGTGGTGCAGGCCAGATCCGTCGTGCACATCACCGATGTACATGCCGGGCCGCTTGCGGACCGCTTCGAGCCCTTCGAGAACCGTGATGTTTTCGCTGCCGTAGGTGGGCGGCTGGGAACCGGGCGGAGTGACAGACGTATTCGTCATGAAGGGTCCCCGAAGGGACGGGAAACATAGCCCGTCGCACCCCCTTTGCGCAAGGCTAAGGCACGCGAAATGACTGATAAATCAAGGGGGTTTTGCGTGCCCCGAGCTCGCGAGGTCACGCCTCTCGGATCACACCACAAAGCACGTGATAGTCGCGGCGCTCGTCGGCGGGAGAAGAGGTCGTGTCGATGAGCTCCGGCCGCGTCGTCGTGAGGAAGATCTGCCCTTCCTGAAGCCCGACAAAGGCGAAGAGCGCGGCCGTTCTCGCCCGGTCGAGCTCGCTGGAGACGTCGTCGAGGAGCAGGAGCGGGCGCACGCCCTTGATCCCTCCCACCACCTCGATCTCCGCCGCCTTGAGCGCAAGCACCACGAGTCGCTGCTGCCCCTGCGACGCGATGCCACGCACCCTCTGCCCACCGAGGACGAGCGACAGATCGTCGCGATGCGGACCGACCTTCGCCGAGCCTCGCCGCGCATCGATCGGGCGAGCGCTCGCGAGCGCAGCCATGAACTCGTTCGCGTCTTGCGGCGCCCCTGCTGCGTACGACACCGACAGCAGTGATCCCTCCGCCGAGATCTTCGCGAAGACCCTCTCCGCGGCTGCTGCTATCTGCCTCGACGCCGCCTCGCGTGCGGCGCGTACGGCGAGCCCATGGCTCACCATGAGCGCCTCCCACTCGGGGAGATCGCGCGCCCCCGGGCCCCTCTCGTCGAGCGCACGCTGCCGTTCGCGGGACGCCCGCGTGTACCGGTCCATATCTTCGAGCGACCCTGGCGCGAGGTGCAGCGCCACGCGATCGAGGAGCCGTCGTCGCTCGGACCCGCTCCCCGCAGGCAGCGCCGTGTCTCCTGGATGGAAGACCACTACAGGCGTGCGCGCCGCATACTCGAGGAGCGTCTTCGGCCGCTTGTCGTCGATGCGCACGGCCCGCAGGCCTCGTCTCTGGCCTACGCTCTGCTCTCGCAAGAGGCCGTCCTCCGCGAACACCCCACGCACGCTCGCGACCTCCTGTCCGTGCTGGAGCACGTCCTCTGGCTTCGACGAGCGAAAGCTCTTCGACGTCGCAAGCGTGTAGATTGCGTCGAGCAGGTTGGTCTTCCCCTGCCCGTTGTCCCCTGCGATCACGTTGAAGCGCGGGCCGAAGGACAGGTCGACCTCGCGGAGGTTCCTGAGGTGGCGAATCGAGATCCGCTCGAGGGTGAGAGGGCGCGGGGTCACAGTGTGCCCTTCGGCTGACGTTACCCGCCGCTCGCGAGGCTCCTGTCGTCTCAGATGCGCATCGGCATGACGACGGCGAGGAACTGACGATCACTGGACGGTCGCACGACCGCCGGATCGAGCTCGCCGCTAAGGCTCAGGATCACCTCTTCCTCGTCGAGCGATCCGAGCACATCGAGGAAGTACTTCGCGTTGAAGCCGATGGTGATGGCGGGGCCGTCGTAGTCGATCGGGATCTCGTCGAACCCGTCGCCGCTCTCGGGCGACTCGCTCGTGATCCGCATCGTGCCCTTGAGGAAGCCAAGCTTCACGCCGCCGGTCCGCTCGCTTGCGGCGATGGATACCGCCCTCAGCGCGTCGGCGAACGCGGCCCTGGGGACACGGATCTTCTTGTCGGAGCTCTGCGGAATGACCTGCGCATAGGGCGGGAACTGCGCGTCGACGAGCTTCACGCCGAACGTCATCCCTGCACCCTGGAAGAAAGCAGACGAGCCGCTCTGCGTGATCTGAAGCTGCGGCTTCGGGGCGTCCTTCCCTTCCTTCGCATGCTCGCTCAGCGCCTCGTCGCACAGTCGACGCAGCTCCTGGATGGCCTTGAGCGGAATGAGCATCTCGGACGACGCCTGCCGTCCCGCGACCTTCACCTCCATCTTCGAGAGGCGGTGACCGTCGGTCGTAACCATCCGAACCACGTCGCCGTCCCACTCGAACTTTGCGGAGTTGAGGTGCGCTCGGGTCTCGTCGGTCGAGATCGAAAAGTGGGTCTTCGCGATCAGCTCCTGCAGGACCGACACTTCGAGCGCGAGTGTCGGCGCCCCTTCGACCGGCGCAGGCAACGGCGGGAAATCGTCTCCTGGCATGCCACGGAGGGTGTACCGACGTGCGCTGCCCTGCGCCTTCAGCGTCGTGCCCGCGTTCTCTGTCGTCGAGACCTGGATCGGCCCGTCCGGCATCATCTTCACGCGCTCGAGCATGTCCTTCGCGGGGACGGCGACGCTGCCGCCCTTCGTGACCTGCGCCGATATCTTTCCGGCGAGCGAGAGGTACAGGTCGGTCGCCGCGAGGCGAAGACTGTCTGGCCCATCGACGGCCAAGAGCACGTTCGACAGGACAGGCATGGTGCTCTTGCGCTCAGCGACCCCCTGCATGCGCGAGACGAGCCTGAGAAGATCCTTCTTCGCTACGGTCAGTTCCATCCGAGACTCGCTCCGACGCTCAGGTGGGAGCGTCTCTATCTGGATCTCATGTAGATTAGATCTGTAGTGGTGTCGATAGACCCTGTGGGTTCCGTGGAGAAGCAGACTTCGTAAGGGATCTCGATGGCTTAGGAGCCACTTGGCTGGGGGTATTCCACGGGAGTACCGCTTGAGGAACAGGGGGGAGACAGGCTGCCCGCGTGTTCACAGTCCACCCCCCCTCGACATAACAGGGTTCTCCCTAGGGTTTCCCACATGGGGTGCGCCCAGGTTCGAGAGGTCGTCAGGTAGCGACTTCGAGCGTCTGCGCGAGTGCGTCCACGAGATCCCGCCGCGCCTTCTCGTAGGTCTTCGGACCCACCTCTCCGCGAAGGCGAGCTCGCTCCAGATCCTCGATCTCCGAGAGCAACTCGTCGCGCTCTGACTTCAGAGCTCCCTGCGAGCGGACCTTCTTCCCGACGCCCAAGAACAACCCAATCGCGACAGCGAGCGCGGCGGTGCCCGTCGCGATGATGCGTGACGGACCCGCAACCGTCAGCCCGCGGATCATCACGTGGATCGAGCCGAGCGTCGCGTCTCGCTTCATCTGTTTCTCCGTCACCAGGACGTGCTGACCCTGGCGATCCGACCGCTTCTGGGTCTCGGGGAAGTCGGTCACCTCGAGTGTCGTCTCGTGCCCGGCAGCCGCCATCACACGCCAGATCGCGACGTGGGGCGGCAGTGGGACGTCGACGATGAGATCTCGCTCGCCGTCATACGGAAGCTGCCATCGGAAATCGAGGTCATGGCGGCCCGGCGCGAACGTTCCGCGCAGCCTTGCGCCCTCGTTGTCGACGGAGTCGACCCCCTGGTCGCTCATCATGGATTGCGACGTGAGCGCCGTGAACCCCTTCGGGAGCTTGACGACGAGGTTTTGAGGGAACCACGCCGTCCGGCCGAAGTTGAAGAGTGTGATGGCCTCCTCGACTTGCACGCGGTCGTCCTTCACCTCGAAGTAGATGGCGCCCTGGATGACGACCAGCGCTTTCTCGATATCGTGCACCACGGGGTAGACGTGCATCACGACGTGAACACCGCGCTGCGGGTTCAGCTGGGCAGGGGTCGACGCGAAGGTCGCCCCGTCTGCTAGGTGCTTGACCCAGTACGAAACTGAGCTCCCGATCTCGAGGTGGTCGAGGCGTAGACGTCCCGTACCATCGGTCTCGAGGGCCTTGTTCTCCTTGCTCTGCCCCTTCGCGACCGACTGGTGCAAGGTCACAAGGACGAGCGACGTGACGCCGAGCGGCTTGTTGTCCGGATCCCGTACCTCGATCGAGAGCGTTCCCGGGGGGAGCGCGGGGTCCTCGTCCGAGGTGTCCGGGGGCGGCTGGAACATCCCAGGGATGCCTCCACGGGGCGCACCCGTTGGCGCGGCCTCCTCCTCTTCGTCGTCACGGTCGGGCGCGACCATGGGATGTCCGACCGGCAGGGGTGCTTGCTCTTCGCCTGGCTGGAGCGGTCGTGCGCCCGCAGGTGCGGCGGAGGCTGATGGCGCCACCGATGGGAGCGATGACGCGACCGTGATCGGCTTCTCGTCACGAGCTTCCGACGCGACAGCGGTGAGGAGGAGTACGAGCGATGTGAGCAAGGCGGAGGCCAAGCTCGACACCGAACGGTCACACGGACGCATCGGGCTTCTCCTCGGCGGCACGTGGTTCTGCAAGCGGGGTCCCGCACTTCTTGCAGAAGGTCGCGTCAGGTTCGTTCGAAACGCTGCACTTCGCACAGTCGAGCCTTGGGGTGTCGGTCGCTTGCACGGCCGACGCTTCGCTCGACGGGCCGTCTTCGATTTCCGGCTTCGCCTTGTCCTTCACGGTGAGCTTCTTCTTCGCGAGGTGCGTCTTTACCATCTCTTCCGCGAGCTTCCGTCGCGGCGCCATCCCCTCGTCCATCTCGCGCATGAGCGTCTTGGCCACACCGCGATAGCGACTGGAAAGCTCGAGATAGTCGGCGTCGTCGATCTTTCCGACCGAGTGCTCGAGCTCGAGGTCCTTCAGGGCGCGGAGCGTCTCTCGCTTCCGCTCCGGGGCCGGTGTCCGCGAGACGAGCGAATGCGGCGAGACGCCTTCGGGCAAGGGTGCATCACCGCTCAGCGTCCGCAGGCTTGCCCAGAAGAAGCCGATCGTGCCGAGCAGGCCTGTCCCCGCGAGCACGAGCAGCGCCGGCGCCAGCCCCGCGGTGTAGCCAACGATCACAGATCCGCCCAGCCCGGCGAGCGGCACCCCTCGCGCGAATAGGAGCGCGAGCACGCGCTCCGAGTCCTCGTCCTGCGCCGGATCGTTCGCGCTCTTAGCGCTGCTCGCGAGGGGTTCGTTCTCCTGCGCGGGCTCCGCTTGCTTCCTGCGTGCGCGCTCAACTTTCGAGCGCGCCCTCTTGCTCTGTGCCGCTTCAGCCATCGAGGTCCTTGAGCTCGTCATCGAGGCGCGCGTCATACTCGTCTCGCTTTGCGGGCACCGCCAGAGTGTCCGAGCGGAGAGCTTTTGCGTTCCTGCTCGCGCTTCGCGCTTGCCACCGACGCACCGTTAACCCCAGCCCGACGGCACCTCCCAAGAAGGCGACAAGCGGCACCGCGTAGATGGCTCGCAGCGCGCCCGTGTCGGGCGGCACCGCGAGCGCCGACGTGCCGTGGACCTTCTGGTAGCCGAGCAGGATCTGCTCCTTCGTCATCCCCGCGGAGATCTCCCTCCGGATCTGCTCGCGGGCGGCTTCCGCCGACTCGCACGAACAGGTCGACAGGAGGTCGCGGGGGCAGCCGCACATGCAGCGCAGAGAGCCGAAGATGTCGCGCTCGTGTTCGTTGTCGATGCGGATGGTGTGCGAGTGCATGTCGTCCATCCCGGACTGGGCGTACGCCGGAGCGGGCATCAGCGCGAGCAAGAGGCCGAGCGCCACGCTGGTGGCGACGCCTGCGAACGCCCTCCCGAACGCCCAGACACGCGACTCGTCGGGGGCGAGCTGAGGCCACATGCACACGACGCTGCCGAAGATGAGCACGACGCACCCGAACCAGATCCAGCTCACGAGCGGGTTCACGTGGATCTGGAAGGTCGCAATCTTGCTCTCCGGGTTAACGGTGCCGACGATGATGTAGAGGTCCTCGCGCGCCGACCGCAGCATCGAGACGATGGTGACCGGCGAGTCGGGGGACTTCATGTAGATGAACTTCGCGGGGTGGAGGGTCCCGGCGTCCTTGCCGTCCTTGGTGACGTGAAGGTCCGCGAAGATCATCCGCTTGTTCACGTCGACCTCCATTCGCGGCCCCGCGTAGACGAGGTCATAGCTCCCGATGTGAAAGGTCTGGCCGGGCGAGAGCGAGGTCTCACGGTCGACCGTCCAGGCGCGCCCCGTGAAGCCAATGAACGCCATCACGATGCCGAGGTGGACGATGTAGCCGCCGTACCGCCTCCGCGAGGGCGGAGGGAGGGTGAAGAGCGTGTGGAGAAAGCCCGGGACGAGGCCCGCGTACCAGAGCACCGCGGGCGTGTCTTTGCTCGCTCCCGAGCGAGCCCGCGCGCGAAAGAGGAAGAAATACTCCTGCAGGATGACCGAGACGTTGAACGCGGCGAGCGAGAAGCCGAGCACGGGGGTCCACGCGTTGAACGCCTGGAGCCCTTTCCCCATGACGCCCGTATAGACGGGGTCTGCCCAGACGACGGCCTGGAAGCCGAGATATTTGCCGAGGAAGTACTGGAGCGCCGCCGTGCCGAAGAGAACGACCGTCGGGATGCGAAACGCGCGTCGCAGAGCCTCGTCGCTCGTCTTCTTCCAGCCGAAGAGCGTCCCCACGCCCATCAGGAAGAAGATGATGAGCCCGATCGGCTGGACCCACGCGTTGTAGTAGGGCGGGCCGACAGTGACCTTCTCGTTCCAGAGTGCGTCGCTGATCATCGGGAACGTCGTCGCGACGAGGACGAAGAGCATGAACCCGAGAAGCCCCCAGTTGTTGAGGAGGAATGTCATCTCTCGCGACAGGATCGAATCAATCTCCGGACGCGTCGACTCGAGCGTGAGCCCGCGGGTCATGCGACGGAAGACGAGCTCGAGGCCGACGAACACGAACGCGCCGGCGCCGAGCGCCATCAGGCCGATGCGGATGCCGACCGACAGCGGGAGGTTGTAGATGAGGTAGAGGCCCGGCCCGTAGAGGAGGAGGAGCACCCAGCCCGTCACGAGCGTCGCGCGACGCAGCTGCGGGGTCGGTGGCAGGTCACGAAGCTCCGGCCACCGATAGAAGACGAGGGTCGACGACACCACGAACAGGAGCGCGAGGAACGCGACGAAGTAGTTGCCGATGGACGACTGCGCGAACGAGTGCACGCTCGCGATCACCCCCGACCGCGTGAGGAAGGTGCCGAAGATCGTGAGGAAGAAGGTCAGGCAGATGAGCGCGACGTTCCACACCTTGAGGAGGCCCCGACGCTCCTGGAGCATCACCGAGTGGATGAACGCGGTCGCCGTGAGAAGCGGCAGGAACGCGGCGTTCTCGACGGGATCCCAGCCCCAGTAGCCGCCCCAGCCGAGCGACTCGTACGCCCAGAGCGCGCCGAGCGTGTTGCCGATCGCGAGGAACATCCAGGCAAAGAGCGTCCACTTCCTGCTGGCGACGATCCACTCGTGGTCGAGCCGACCCGTGACCAGCGCGGCGACCGCGAACGCGAACGGGACGGTGCAGCCGACGAAGCCCGTGTAGAGGCACGGCGGGTGAATGATCATCCAGTAGTTCTGGAGGAGCGCGTTCATCCCCTGTCCGTCCGGCGGCGCGCCCGAGATACTCTCGGAGAACGGGTTGGCCGAGAACGTCATGACTATGCAGAAGAAGAGAACGACGACCATCAACGTCGCGAGGATGTACGGCTGCAGCTCGAGGTAGCGTCGTCCGAGCCACTTCACGCATGCGCCGATGTTCACGCCCAGGAGAAATAGCCACCACAGGATCGACCCGTCCTGCCCGCCCCAGAGCGCCGTGATGAGGTACACGGTCGGCATCGACCGGTCCGAGTGCGCCGTCACGTACCGAAGGCGAAAGTCGTGTGTGACGAACGCATAGGCGAGGCAGAGCACTGCCACACCGACCAGCGTCACCGTGCCGTAGGCGCCGAAGCGCGCAGCCTGAAGCGTGCGCGGCTTCCCGTCCGCGCCAGCGACCAGCGCGACGGCGAAGGTGTAGCTCGCCGCGAGCATGACCGCGAGCAACGCAGCGGTTCCGAACAGAGGGAGTGAGGTCCACATGATAGGGTGCCCGTCCTTATAGGGGGCGTGCCGCGCGACTGGAACCGAGGGGAGAGAGCTTTCGGGGGGGAAGCGCGAGGCGAGGGGAGCCTAGCAGCGACCCACCCTGCCGGCTCGCCCTGCTTAGGGCACTGCCTTCGAGAGGGAGAACCTTGCTTCTCGGATGACGTGCGCGTCACCGCGAGAGAGGTGCATCGTCCCCGAGACCGTATCGCCCGTGACCTTGCCGACGCCGGTGCCCGTTAGGCCACGGTCCATCGGGTCCGCCCGCAGCAGAGAGAAGCTCAGTTCGTCGCCCGTGACGGCCCCGGTGATCACGGCCTCTCCGAGAGCCCCCGACGCCTTCCCGCGGACGACGTTGCTGCGCGGCTCGACAACGAGCGACAGCACGCCGTCACCGAGCGCGACCGAGGCGTCGTCTCCTCGGAAGTGCACCCCCTTCCACTCCCCTCCGTCGTAGACGTAGAACGAGCCTGGGGCGGCGGTGTACGTCCCTGCCCAGCGAAAGCTGGTCGGTGCTGGCGCCGCCGACGCCGAAGCCGGTGCGGTGGCCCGCGGGGGGGCAGCTGCCGACGCAGGCGGGGCTGGGTCTGCGACAGGCTCGTTTCCGGAGCTCCTCGCGCAGCCCCAGCTCGCGAACGCGAGCGGGAGGATGGCCGAGAGCAAGAGCCGATGTTTCATCGTGAGGTGGCGGCAAGGCGTCGCTGGATACGGACGCCGACCTCACCTTCCAGGTCGACGAGCTCCCCCTCCGCGACGGCGATACCGCTCACCCGCAAGGTCACGGCGCTCCCGACCCTCGAGCCGAGTCCCAGGACGTCACCAGGCCTGAGCGCGCTCCAGTCGTGGGCGGTCATCGTCGCCGCGCCGATCTCCACCCGCACGACGACGGGGACATCGCCCACCGCTAGGACCACCTCCGTGCTCGTGTTCGTCTCTTGGCTCATCGGCGACCAGCTGAGCTCCTCGCCACCGTCCCGTAGCACGACTCGCCCATCCGCTTCGAGATCCGCACACGCGGCATGCTCGCTGGCTCCTGCGCAGAGCCACACGCGGCCACGAAGGGATTGCGACGGGGAGCCGAGGGCCCACGCCCCGTCGAGCATCCACACGTCGCCCTTGCTGAGGAGAGCGACCTCCTCCGCACTTGCGAGGGCGCGGCACGCGACGATTGGCAGCTCGAGCGGGAGCGGTCCGATCGCCGCCAGCGAAGCTCGCTCGAGCGGGCTTGGTACGGACGCGAGGAACGCCCGGGGGAAGAACGCACGCACGTGACTAGCCTCTCCGTCGACGACGAACGAGAGCCCGGCGATGGCGGTCTCTCGAGGCGGAGCGTCGGGGACGGCGGTCGGGTCGACAGGTCCGACCGTCACCGCGACCCCTGCCCGCCTCGTGGCGGCGGCGATGATTGCGGCGAACGCGCCAACCAGCGACGGAGTCGCGACACCAGCGTGAATCACACGAGGCGCCGGGCGGCGGGTGACGCGAGCGACCAGCGCCACCACGAGCGCCAGCTCCACCTCGAGCACAACCCACCAGGCCGGTGGCGCACCAGGCTCAGCGGGCGGAGCTAGACGAACCGCGAGGCTGTTCGTCGTCATCGTGGCGGCCAAGTCTGCACCGGCGCTATGCGCCATCACCTGAACCGTCGACCCAATGAGCTCGGAGAGCTTCTCCAGCGCGAGCGCAGGGACGGACGGCAGCTCGAGGGCTCGCCTGAACGCGGAGAGAGCTGCGGAAGCGCCGCGTTTCACGCGGGGTAGGTGCACCCAGGGAAAAGGTCGCACGGTCACGGGGCACTGTCGCCCGTACGCGAGCGCGAGACAAGACGCCACTGGGAGCTAGTGCTGTGGACAATCGCTCGGCGAGAGGGCACCATCGTCATCGATCGTCATGCGCTCCCGTCCTCTCCCCGCATTGCTCTCGGTTTCGGCGCTCGCCTTCGCGCTGGCGGCCTCGCACGTTGTCGCTGGCGCACCCCCCAAGAAGCCGCCGCCTGCCGCGGCCAAGCCGAAGGAGGATCCCGTCGCCATCGCCCACAAGGCTTACGTCGACACGATCAAGGACGGAACGGACAAGTACGTCGCCAAGGATGTGTCGGGCGCGATCGAGGCCTTCCACAAGGCGACGGAGCTCGAGCCGCGCAACCCGTTCGGCTACTTCTACCTGGGGGAAGCGCAGGTCGGAAACAAGGATCTCGACCAGGCACAGTCGGCATGGCTTCACGCCTCGCAGGTCTCGGATGAGGGGCCGCCCGCGCTGAAGCTAAAGATCTTCTTCGTCATCGCAGACCTGCGTGAGCGGCAGAAGCGGTGGGACGACGCGAAGGCGTCGTGGGAGCAGTACGGGGATTTGTGCGCGAAATTCCCCGATGCGCATGGCTTTCCGAATGTCGTGAAGGAGCGCATCGCCTCGATCGACGCGATGCTGAATCAGGACAAGGCCTACGAGATCGTCCGCAAGCGCATCGCGGAGGAGAAGTCGAAGGGCACGGCGGCTCCCGCGCACTGAGGCGAGTGCAGTCGGCCGCCGAAGGTGCAGGACCCTGCGCTAGACGACGGCTCGCGCGGGATCGCGCGCTTGCTAGGCAAGCATTCTAGGGCTGCTGCTCACGTCGCCGAACTCGCGCAAGCTCGGGTCGTCCCGTCGGACGACTGCGCTCTCGCTCGTTGGTGGGCGCATCGAAGAAGGGGTCGTGTCGGCATAGGTCATCCGCAGATCCGCAAGAGTTCTCGAAGCGCAGAAGCCGATCAGATCGGCGCGACGCTGCTCGATGGAGAGCCCCGAGAGCCCGCGAGCCTCGGCCCGTACCTGTGCCAGCGCAGTCTGAAGATCGCCCGCAAGGATGAGGCCTGCGCGTCCTGCCGTGAGCTCGACGCTGCGGATCCAGCCGACCAAATCGATCTTGGCCTCACGGGCCTCCATCCGTCCGACGGCGGCGCTCAGAGCCGCGAGCTCGTCGGGGCGGAGGTGGCGCGCGAGCCGGAACTTCGCCGACGCGACGCGCAGGGCAAGATTCGGCGGAACGAACGTCCCGGGAGCAACGAGCTCGACGGCGGCGAAGAAGAGGCCGGCGGCGGCCTCGAGGGTCGGGAAGTGGACGAGGACCTGATACTCGGGGCGGAAGTAGGTGAGGTGACGCCCGGCGAGAAACGCGAGCGTGCGTGAGGAGACCCCGCGGAGGACCTCCGGGCCGAGCGCGGTCGTGGGCTCGGCGCCGGACACTGCTGCGATTCCGCCCGCGACCTCGTCGAGCACGTACAAAGCCGGGCATGGCGTGCCGAGCGCACGAGCGGCCCAGTGAAAACAGCGAACGATGGAGGCGGTGCTCGATGCCGCCTGCCTTCGTGCCGGGTCGAGGACCGGACGGTTCCCCCGATCCTCGAGCTGAGCGGCGACGGCGGCACGTAGCGATGAACGGAAGACGGCCTCGATCGCGTCGTCGGAGCCGCCGGAGCGGAACTGCTCCCAGGCCTGGTCGTCGAGCGCCGAGCGCGCGCGAAGCCCCCACTCGGCGCGGTAAACCTCGAGCATCTCACGTGCAGTGGCGTCGGCGTCCCCCAGCTCTTCGAGCACGAGCGCGGAGAGGTACGCACGGTCGTGGCTGCCCGTCCGCTGATGGATCGAGAAGAGCCGCGCGTGCGCCCGGATGTGCTCCGGCGCCTCGGCGACGATGGCCTCGAGCTCGGCGACGGCGCCCTCGTCGTCGTTCAGTGCGAGGAGCTGCTCCGCGAGCACCGCGTGAGAGTCGAGCTCCGTCAGGGGCAAGCGCTTCGCGATCGCGAGCGCCTCGACGGCGCCTGCGATGTCCCCGAGGTCGTCCCGCCTGACTGCGGCGAGACGCTGACAGACGTCCCACGCGCGTGCCGCGTCGCCGGCGGTGACGAGCCGCTCCGCGAGGGCCGAGAGCAATTGCTCGAGGTCGACGAGATCCCCCCGTGAGCGGCGGATTCTGACAATCTCCTCGAGCGCCGCTTCGTCGCAAGGGTCATCTTCGAGCGCCAGGGCAAGCAGATCGAGGGCGTAGTCGTCATCGGCGAGGTGCTGGCACGCGAGCAGCGCGGCTGCCACGCGCAGCCCGGCTCGCTCGTGCGGGTCGTCTGTCTGCTTGATGAGCGACAGCGTCACTTCGAGCGACTCCGTCCAGCGCAGGAGCCGGGCGTACGCGCGGCGCAGCGCCTCGAGCACGTCCTGCCGTTTGGGGTCGATACCGCGCGCTTCTTCGAGGGTGATCACGGCCTCAGGGAGATCGCGCAGCTTCGTGACGAGGGTGCGGCCGATCTCGAAGAGCTCGTCGACCCGCGCCTCGGCGGTCGTGAGATACGGGAGGCGTTCGCGGCTAAGCTGGATCACGAGGCGGTGATCGCCGGCCGCGGTGGCCGATGCGATCCGAAGGTCAAGCTGCGAGCGAGGTGGAGCCTCGATCACGTCGCTCGCCTCGATCCAATCGGGCGACGACAGCTCGCGCGCCGCAACGGACAGCGCGGCCGCCGAGATCGACGCGGGCGGAATTGCTGCGGCCGACGGCGAGGAGCCCGTGTCTGGCAGTGAGGGCGAGGTTGTCGGCGCGCTCTCGAGGCTGACGGGTGCTTCGGGGATGGGCACAACGTTGGCTGCTGGAGATGCCGCGCTCTCCGCCGAGCGCGCCGCCGACGCTGAAGCCTCGGCGAGCGCGGGCTCCGTCACGACCGGCTCGATCACGACGGTTCGGGAGAGCGCGTGCGCAATCTCGAACGGCGTCGCCCCGCGAAGGAGCGCGAAGCCGCTCGCGGCGATCCCGTCCAGCTGACGCTCGCGTGCCCGCACATAGGCGTCGTCGATCAGCGCGACGCCGTCTTGATTGACGACGTCGCGGACGGCTTCGAGGACGAGGCGCGTGAAAGCGAGCTTCGCCGCGTCCGCGCTCACCGGATGCACGGCAATCACCATCGTCCCGGCGGAGCCGTTCGACGAGAGCGCATCGGCGACGGCCTCGACGTGCTCGACCGCGCGCATCGCGTCCTCCTCGCCTCGATACGCCGCCTCCACCATGACGAGCACCCGCCCGCACGGCTTCGCGGCGAGCGCGTCGGCGACCACGTGGAGCGGCATCGCCTCTGAACCGCGGAGCTCGAGGGCCCCTCCTTCGCCGAGCACTCCGCTCACGTGAACGAGCACCGTGTCCGACGCCTCGACGCCGGCGAGGACCGCCGAGAGGACGGCGGGGAGCTCGTCCGTCGGCGCGTGCATGACCGAGAACCCGAGCGCCTGGAGGGCCTGCGGGAGCATCGTGTGCTCGGGAGGCAGTGTGGCGTCGGGGTCGTGGGACCAGGCGGCGATCGAGACGGCAAGCCTCATGGTGGGTTCGACCGTAGCTCGCGGCCGACACGCGCGGAAGGCGAGGAGGCAATGAATTCGACGGTCTTCGCACGGCAGCGAAGTTTTGAACCCCCGAGGCCGTCGCGCGGCGGAATTGTCGCGTGCCAGCGTTCGCGTGCACGAAGCGGCCAAAGGTCCTTGCGCCAGGCGCTCCGCCGAGGACGAGTGAGGGTCCCACCGTTCGCTAGCTTCAAGGAGTTGCACATAACGACGCGCCCGCAGCCGATATTCGCGGAAGGCACAGGAAGCTCGTCTACGTCACGGGCGAGGGCTCCAAGCTTTACAGCTTCTACCCACCGACGTTCCAGTTCACGCTGATCGGCACGCTCGCTTGCCACACAGACGAGCAGCCTGCTCACGGCGAGCACGGCGAACACGGCATGCACCCCGTTCACGAGGTGGACGCCCGAGCCAGGCGGCAACTTCTCCGACTTCGCGCTCACCTTCATCGGGACGCCGAACAACCCGAGCAACCCTGCGGTGATCAACAGCTCCACGCCGAGCGCGACGTGTGGCGGCGATCAGGCGCTCGCGTTCTGGGGCGGGAGCTTCTACGCGTTCGAGAGCAACGTCTTGTGCCAGTTCGATCCGAGCACCGGGAAGACAAAGACGCTGGGAAATGCCCCGCTGCTGGTCACGGGAGCCGGGCAGTCGACCTGCGTACCGACGGTGCCCCCCGCAGCCCAGTGAGCGCGCCGCTTTCCGCGCTCAGTGACCGAGCCTGCCCCGGGTCGCGATCACGCCTACACCGAGCCCGATCGCGAGCACGAGGACCGACCAGAGAACAATCATGACGACCGCGAGCGGCGTGAACCCCCGTGGCGCGGCTGCCGGTCGCGCGGTGCGAAGGCTTGCGCTATGCGACGTGTGCTTCACCTGCAGGCCGAAGTTGTCGAGGAACTGCGAGGCCGCGTCGATGAACGCAGCGTACTGCCGCGGGTCGAAGCCCGTGCGCTGACCGAACCGCTCGAGCGCCACCTGATCGACGTATTCGAGCGAGCGGAGCTCCGCAGACCTGGTCGAGCGATTCGCGTTCCCGACGATACACGTGCGGCCGGCTGGGCTGGGAGGCACGAGCCGGATGTGCTGCAGCGCCTGAACGCCTCCTCCGGTCGAGTTCTCGGGGGCGGTCATCTCCACACGATGGCCGCTGACGAGAAACGCCTCGAGGGCTGTCGCGAACTGGTCCGCGAGCGTGGCGGCCTGTGCGGCGAACTCGGTGCGTTGGAGGCGCGGGTCCATGCGGTCGGCCCTTCAGGCTGGCGAAGCGACGCACAGGATGACCCTGCGCAGGAGGCCGCAGGGTAGCATACGGTCTCCTCGTGCCATCCGCGACAGCATCCCTCCGAGACCTGCTCGACGAGCTCTGCACGTACGTCGCCTTCGGCGCGTGTCTCGGCGTGACGCTGCCGCTCGTCACGCTCTCACACCTGCGCCACAGGGGCGAGCTCCCGCGAAAGCCCGGGCGCTGGGTTCGGCGCGCCAGTCGCACGACGGCCGCGCTGTCTCCGCTCTGGGACTTTACGATAGAGGGGTCCGCCCCGGCGGACATCGACGTGCGCCCGTACGTCGTCGTCGCGAACCACCTCTCGCTCGTCGATCCGTTTCTCCTCTCTTCTCTCCCGTGGGACATGCAGTGGGTCGGCAAGGAGTCGCTCTTCAAGGTCCCAGTGGTCGGGTGGATCATGCGCCTCGGAGGCGACATCTCGCTCCGTCGTGGCTCGGGCGAGAGCGTGCGCGCGATGTTCGACGAGTGCCGCCGCTCGCTCGACGGTGGCCTCTCGGTGATGCTCTTTCCGGAAGGTACGCGTTCGACGACGAGCGGCGTCCAGCCGTTCAAGGACGGCGCGTTCGACCTCGCGGTGCAGCAAGGCGCACCGCTCCTCCCGATAGCGATCGCGGGAACGGAGAACTGCATGCGCAAGGGGTCAGGTCGGCTCGGCCGCGCGAAGGCTCTCGCTCGGGTGCTCGCGCCCATCGAGACGCAGGGTCTCACCCAGGCCGACGTCGCTCGGGTGCGAGACGAGGCCAGGGACCGGATCGTGCTCGCTGTGGGTGAGCTCGAGGCGAAGCTCGGCCTCTAGGAGATCCTCAGAGGCGCGCCATCTTCGGAGGCACCCACCCACCGAGCTCGCGCTCGAGCGCGAGTGCCACGGCGATCGTCAGGTGATCGTTCCCGTGGATCCCCGCGACCTGCACGCCGAGCGGCAGGCCGCTCGCATCGAGGCCGAGCGGCACCGCGGTGACGGGTAGCTCGAGGACATTGAAGATCGCGGTGTAGACCCAGTGAAAGAGCGTCAGGATTGGCTGCCCGTGGCGCGGAGCCGTGCGGGGGTACGGCGGGTAGAGCATCACCCCGTCCGGGCCGATCAGCTCCGTCACTTCGCGGCGGAGCGCGTGCCCACGATCGACGAACGTGCGCCCCCGCTCGGGCATCAGCGCGGGGAGCTTCTCGAAGATGGCGAGGCCGATCGCGGGGAACGTGTGCGGCGACTTCCCGCGCGCCCATCGTGCGAGCTCGCGTCCCGCGTGGATGGGGGTGCCTCGCCCGAGGAGCGAGCTGAACGAAGGGCCGTTGGCGGCGTCGAGCATCGACGACCAGATGTCGAGCGCGTCGCGAAAGCCAGGGACGCGCGCCTTCTCCACGCGCGCGCCGTGCTTCGCGAGCAACGCCGCGGCGCGCGCCTGCGACTCCCGGAGCGACGCATCGACCGGGTGTCGCCCGTCGTCCTCCACAGTCACCACGCGGAGGCGCGAAAGGTCGACCGTCGCGGGGTCCACGCGGAGCGCGCGCTTCTCGCTGCCCGCAAGCACGGTCAGCAGCGGCGCGAGGTCCTCGGCACGGCGCGCGAGCGGCCCCGTGGTCAAGTAGGTCTGCACGCCCGGAGGCGAAGGGGGCACCTGGCCGCCGTTGTCGACGAGCCCGCCGCTCGGCTTGTGCCCGAAGATGCCGTTGAAGAATGCGGGCATCCGGATCGACCCGCCGATGTCCGAGCCGAGGCCGAACGGAGACGCGCCGGCGCCGATGATCGCGCCCTCGCCGCCCGAGCTGCCGCCGACGGTGCGCGAGAGGTCGTAAGGGTTGTTCGTCCGGCCGTAGACGTTGTTGTTGCTCTCCATCCACATGCAGAGCTCGGAGACGTTCGTCACCCCGAGCGGAATGGCTCCCGCAGCGCGCAGTCGCGCGACGGTCACGGCGTCGTGCTCGGCGATGTGCGCGCGATTCGCGACGAGCCCTGCAGACTGCGGCATTCCGGTCAGCGCGAAGCACTCCTTGATCGTGCAGGGGACCCCGTGGAACGGCGGGAGGTCAGCCCCCTCCGCGAGCCTCCTGTCGGCCGCGTCGGCCTCCGCGCGAGCCTCGCCGAAGCGTCGGCGAACGACCGCGTTCAGCGCGGGGTTGACGTCTTCGATCTGCGCGATGTGAGCGTCGACCGCCGCGCGCGAGGACACATCGCGACGGCGGATGAGCGAGGCGATCTGCGTGCCCGAGAGTGTGAGGAGAGAGCGCATGCGGCGCCACGAAGGTAGCAGGCTTTGGAACGTCCCCATGCCCTCCACCGCGGGTGGTACCGTCGCTCGATGCGAGTCGGTCCCAGTTACCAGACGGCCACGCTCGACGAGCTTTCCATCGAGGACGAAGCGTCGTTCCGGCACGTCGGGCTGTACGCAGATCTCAAGGAGGTGCTCCTCCGCGATCGCTACCGCTTCCGCCTCCTCCCTGCCTCGCAGACGGCTCGGTGGGATCGGGCTCTCTGCCTCAACCTGACCTTCTGGGGCAGCGATGCCGGAGGCGACATCCTCGTCGACTCCCACATTCCTGCCGACGTCGTGACCCACGTCGCATGGCACCACCTGGCCGCGAAGGCCGTCGCCGGCCCGGCCCGCCCCAGCGCCGATGCGCTGCTCCTCGCGGAGTCCATCGCGAGCGCGTTCGACGTCTATCTCGTCGGACGTCTCCTCGGTCACGCGCCTCAGTCGTCGTTCCTCGAGACGCAGGTGCCGGCGATGGCCGACGCCGCGGCCGAGGCCGGGGCCTCCGACGACGAGTTCGAGGCGCTGCTCGCGGACCTCGCGCGCGATCCGGACGCCGCGTTCGACGACCTGCGAACGCTCCTGTTCGACGTCTCGCGCGCCCTCCTCGAATGCGAGGGCGCCCTCGAGGCGCTTCTGGCGTTCGATCGCTTCGAGGCGCATCGCTTCGCGCCGCTCCTGCACCGATTCGAGCTCTCGAACTGGGTGCTCTACTCGCGTGCGTACGCGGCAGATGCGCTCGGACCGGATCCACAGGTGAGAGCGATCGAAGCTCACCTGCGAGGCGGCGATGCGCTCGCGTGGCTCACACGGAGCTGGCTCTCGCGCTAGACTTCCGGTGTGCGAACCGCGGTCCTCGTCGGGCTTCTCGCCGCGGTCTCCGGGTGCTCGGCTGCGAAAGGCGCGGTCACGGTCGACGTGTCCGGCGCAACCGGGCAGGCGATCCCGGCGACGAGCGCGCTCGACGTCCTCGTGGTCGACGTCGCCGTGAACAGCGGCGCCGGGACGCTCGTCGTCGACACGGGCTCGCCGATCGTCGCGCTCGATCCCGCGTCGTTCCGATCCGCGGGTCTGTCCAGCGGCGCCAGGACGGTGACCACGCTGGCGCTCGGCGGATTGACGTTCATGGACCCCGCGATCGTCACCGGCGATCTGGTCTCGAGCCCCGATCCCACCCTCCCGATCGACGGCTCGCTCGGGTGCGCGATCCTCTGTGCGTTCGCTGTCTCGCTCGACTACCGGGGCTCCACCGTGACACTCAGCTCGTCGCCGCCCGCGCCCGCAGCGCTCGCCGGCCTCGAGAGCCCCGGCGCGGCCGTGCCGTTCTCTCTCGAGGGCGGGGGGACGATGACGATCGACGGCGTCGCAGGGCCCGTCGTCTTTCCACCCTCGCGCGTCCGTCTTGCCGTGATGATCGAAGGAGCGGCCTACTCGCTCGTCGTCGACTCGGGCAGCAGCCTCGTGCTCCTGCGCGAGTCGCTCTTCGAGTCGCTCGTGACCGACGGAAGAACGCAGCTCGAGGGGGTCGGAACCTCCGCAGGCGGCGCGTCCTCGACGTCGAAGGTGACCCGCGTGCGCTCGTTCGTCGTCGGCGGCGAGGAGGTCGCCGGTCTCGTCGCTTCGGCAGACCCCTCGCTCGAAGCCTCGCTCGACAGCCTCGCGTCCGAGGTTGGCGAAGTGGTACACGGGCTCATCGGCGGCTCATTTCTCCGCGAGTTCTACGTCACGGTCGACTACCCGAGCGGCGTCCTGCACCTTCGCCGCTACACGCAGGGTGCGCCCACGTTCGACCGCTTCGATCGCGTCGGGCTCGCGCTGAGCCAGGCGACGGTGACCCAGGTCTTCGCCGGGACGAACGCCGCGACCGCCGGCGTGTCGATCGGCGACACGATCGTCTCGATCGACGGAACGCTGCTCGCGGGCCTCGGGTCGACCGCGGCCGACACCCTGCTCGCCGGGCCGGTGGGGTCGACGAAGTCGGTCGCGTTCGGCGCGGCGAGCTCGCCGACGCTGTCGATGAAGACGGTGTCGCTCTCGGTCGACGACATCCTGCCGCTGTAGTCGAGCGACCGGAAGCCTTATCGCGCGAGCTGGCCGGTTGCGTCGTGCCGCACGACGGCCTCACCGTCCTCGACGAAGAACGACCCGTCGCTCGTGGCGCGCCGCTTGATCCAGAGCCGCAGCCACCCCGACTCGGCCGCCTGCTGGTGCACGAGCTCGAACGACGAGGGGACGCGACCACTGGATCCGTAGAACGTGGCGAGCGCGGTCCCCACGGGCGTCGAAGCGAGCGCGAGCGCGGTGCGCTGGACGTCGCGTGCGAAGCGAGCGAACGAGAGCTCCGTCCGGTCGTCCAGTCGATCGGAGGGATCGAAGAGGTTCTCGGCGAACGAGTTGTAGATGTAGAAGCCGTCGAAGCCCGTCCACGTGGTCGCAGTCACGTCGCCGTGGAGGAAGCTCACGTTCTCGAGCTCGAGCGTCTCTTGCGCCTGTCGCGCCGCCTTGACGAGGTGAGCGCGTTGCTCGATGCCGACGACACTGAGCGCTGGGACCGTGGCGGCGGCCACGAGCGCGAACTTTCCGACGCCCGACCCGATGTCGAGGATGGAGCGAGCGCCAGCCTCCTCGAGGAGAAGGGCCGCGCGCCGGGCGGTCTCGAGCGGTGTCCAGAACCGGCGCGAGACGCGACGGATCTCCACGTCGTAGAGAGCGTCGAACGCCAGATCGTTCTTCAGGTACGGGGCCCTGTCGAGTGGCATCCGCCTCGGCTCCACGGGCAAGCCTACTTGCAGCTGCACCGGTTCGGCGTCGCGATGTTGCCTGCGGTCGAGCAGGTTCCCTCGACACAGACGGCTTGCTGTTCGCCGCCGCAGATCGTCTCACAGCCCGGCGACGTGTCGTTGGCGCACACCAGCGGAGCGAGGCTACAGCTACCTGCGGCGTACGCCCGCGTGGGGAACGACACGCGGTCGGCGCGTGGCGTGAGCCCGGCCGCGACGACGAACGCGAAGCTCGAGGCGAGGGAGACGAGGAGAGGGTTCTTCATGGCGCTGCCGCGTCGGTACCAGCTGGCGCGGGAGCGGGGAAACTTTGTTGCAAGCCGAAGCTTGGCGACGCGGCTCGCGCTCGCTCGGCGGCGAGCTCTCGCTTCGAATCGATCAAGAGGCTCGGGTTTCCGAGGGCCGCTCGGCGTGTGGCAAGAGCGTCCCGAAGCGCGTCGATTGCTTCCCGAGCGCTTCGCTGCGCGGCCAGCGCCGAGCCGAGCGCCCCTCGAGCTCCGCCGAGAGCCGCCATCCGGCCACGCGAAGCGCCGCTCTCGGTGTCGATCGCGCCGCTCCGCGAGCGTCGAACCCCTCAAATCACCGCGAATCGTGCCTGACGAATGCCGAGAGCGGCTCTCGGTCTACCGAGAGCGTCCCGAGGAGTGCCGAGCGCCCCCCGAATTTCGACCAGAGCCTCCCTCGGAAGGGCGAGGGACGCTCTCGATGCTTCCAAAGGGGGCGCTCGCCGTGCCGATAGACGCTCTCGGAGTGCCGAGAGACTCTCTCGGCGTGCCGATGGCCGCTCTCGCCGTTCCGACGGCGGACCGCGTTGCGACGAGAGCCTCTCTCGCCGTTCGTGCAGCGTCCCGCGTCGCACCGAGAGCGTCTCTCGTCGTAGCGATGGCGTCTCTTGAACGTTCCAGCGGCCGCTCTCGGTGTGACTCGGGTGTCTCCCTGGACGGCTGCGGTCGCTCTCGCTCTGACGTCGGCGTCCGTCGGTGTGCCGAGGGACGCTATCGCCCTTCCGATCGCCGCTCTCGGTGCGTCCTGGCTGACCGTCGTCGAGGCGAGAGCGGCAATCGGAACACCGAGAGCGTCCCTCGGCACTCCGAGGGAGGCCCGAGTCGATTTTCGCGCCTCTCTCGTCACTCCGACGGACTCTCTTGGTTCAACGAGAGCGTCTCTCGTCATTCCGCGGGACGCCCTCGCCTCGCTCTCGGGCTCCAGGGGTGAGCCCGTTCGTTCTCCCGCGACCACGTGCGCGGACCATGATGTTGTCACCGCACCGCGGCCTCACGGCCCTGATCTCCCCCATCCTGCGACACACGTCTCGCCCGCGCCCGTGTGGCTGTACTTGTGCGACGAGGCTGCCGCCAACCGACTGCTCGAGGCCCGCCGTCAGCTCGCTGCACATGGTGAAGGGTGGTACGCTTGCGCACGGCTAACATGAAGCCCGGGGGCTCGTCGGTCGGCGAAGCGGATCAAAAGTGAACGAAGCGTTTGGGCGTTACCGGCTACTCGAGCGGCTGGGTCAAGGAGGGATGGCGGAGGTCTTCAAGGCGAAGAGCTTTGGCGTCGAAGGGTTCGAGAAGATCCTCGTCATCAAGCGCATCCTCCCGGAGCTCGCGCGTAGCCCCGAGTTCGCGGAGATGTTCATCCACGAGGCGAAGCTGGCGGTCCGGCTCTCGCACGCCAACATCGTCCAGGTCTTCGACCTCGGGCTCGCTCCCGCCTCCGACCTGCTCGGGAAGAAGCAGCCCGCCGCCTACTACATGGCGATGGAGTTCGTGAACGGGCTCGACCTCGCCACGCTCCTCTCTCGCTCTCGCCGACAGCAGCTGCCGCTCCCGATCGATCTCTGCGTCTACGTCGCCGCCGAGGTCGCCAAGGGGCTCGATCACGCGCACCGGCGTCGCGACGATCAGATGCGGCCGCTCGGCATCGTTCACCGGGACGTCTCGCCGCAGAACGTGCTCCTCTCGCTCGAGGGCGAGGTCAAGGTCACCGACTTCGGGATCGCGAAGGCGCGCGGCGTCCTCGACAACAAGGCGCAGGAAGACACGCAGCAGAAACAGCTCCAGGGCAAGTTCGCCTACATGAGCCCCGAGCAGGCGAAGGGCGAACCGGTCGACGCGCGCAGCGACCTCTTCTCCTTGGGGATCGTGCTCTACGAATGCCTCGCCGGGGTGAACCCGTTCAGCGGGCCGACGACGTTCGAGACGATGCGTCGCGTCCAGGCGTGCGAGTACCCGCCGATCGAGATTCTCCGTAGCGATACGCCGACCGAGCTCGTCGCTCTCGTGAAGCAAGCGCTGTCGAAGGACCCCGACGCTCGCTTCGCCGACGCCGGCCGGATGTATGAGGCGCTGCTCGCGTTCCTCTATTCGCACGGCAGGAGGTACAGCGGGCACGACCTCGCGGAGTTCCTCGCGGGGTTCCGCGCCGTCGAGGAGGCGGTCACCACGGCGCACATCGCCGACCCGATGCTCGACGGTGACGGCAGCACTGCGATGCCGACGCCCGCGGAGTCTCCGCTCGCGCGAGGGCGCAGCGTCCGCAGCGAGTCAGGCGTGAAGCAGGTACCGCTCGAGCGTGCGACGGGCGTCGGAGAGCGTCGAGAGGTCACGGTGCTCGTCGTCGAGCTCCCGTCGCGCGACGTCCCCCAGGTCGGAGACAAGGCCGCCGCGCTCATGCTGCGCTACGGCGGTCGTATCCTGAAGCGCGAGCCGGAGCAGATAACCGCGCTCTTCGGTCTCGGCGAGCCCGACGGTCGCGACACGGAGCTCGCCACACGCTGCGCGCTCGTCGCGCTCAGGGCGCTCGACGGCCCGCGCCAGCCAAGCGCAGGCATCCACATCGGCCGCATCCATGTCTCGGCCTTGGGCGAGGCGACGGAGGACGAGCGCCTCGACTCGCTCGTCGCGACCGCGCGCGATCTGGCTCATGCTCGCGAAGGTCGCGTCGCGATCTCCCAGGTCGCCTTGCGTCAGGTAAAGAAGCTCTTCGGCGTCGAACCGCTCGACGGCGTGACGAGCACCACCAGCCCCGCAGCCTCGCTCGTCCTCGACGTGCGTGGCTCGCAGGAGGCTTACGGGCGTTTCGTCGGTCGGAAGGACGAGCTCCGAACGGTCGGCGAAGTGCTCGCGGCCGCGACGAAGCGCAAAGCACGGATGCTCACGATCCGCGGCGATCACGGCGTCGGGAAGACCCGGCTCCTGGTCGAGATCGCGCGTCGCCTCCGGAAGGGGAACTACAACGTCGGGTGGCACGTCGCGACCTGTCCGCCTCGAGGGCGCGAGTTCCCGCTGTCCGGCATCGTCGCGATGCTCCAGGTGCTCTGCGGCATCGCCGAGGGGGACTCGCCCGACCGCGTCATGACAGTCGAGCCGCGGCTCAGGGCGCTCGGGCTGCACGACGAGGAGGTCGCGGCGATCCTGACCGCGCTCGGAGGGAACGTGCCGAACTTTACCGGCAACGCGAAGAGCGTGATGCGCCTCGCGTTCGCGCGGACGGTCGCGAGTCTCTGCGAGGACCGGCCGCACACCTTCGCGTGGGACGCGGCCGATTGCATGGACGAGGACAGCCTCGTCATTCTCGCCGACGCATGGAAGCGGCTTCCGAACGTCCGGGTCGTATTCGTCTTCGCCGCACGCGCGGGGTTCTCGCACCCGCTCGAGAAGGTCGGCTCGCACACCTCTCTGGATCTCCTGGATCTCAAGCCGGACGACGCGGAGCGTCTCATCGCTGCACAGCTGGTGGTCGAGAAGGCACCCGAGGATCTCGTCCGCTTCGTGAGGGATCGCGCTGGCGGCCATCCGCAATTCGTCGAGGAGGTGCTGAAGGCGCTGGTCGACGCGCGCGCCGTCACGGTCGCCGACGGGAAGGTCGTCGGGATGAAGCTCGTGGGGCAAGACCTCGCCCTGCCGAAGACGCTGCGCGGTCTCGTCGCGTCGCGCGTGGCTCGCCTGGCGGCCGGAGAGCGAGCGACGCTGCAGGCCGCGGCGGTGCTCGGAGACCCGGTCGACGTCGCGGTGCTCGCGCAGATGCTCGACCAGCCGATGGGCGCGCTCGAACGATCACTGTCGGAGCTGAAGACGCACGAGTTTCTCGCCGACGTCGGCCCATCCGCGCTTCGCTTCACCTCGCCGATCGTCCGCGAGGTCGTCGTCGATGCGCTTCCGCATGACGCCGCTCGGGACCTCCACGCGGCGGCGGGCCACGCCCTCGAGCTCGTCGCCGGCCCGGTCGCCTCGGAGCAGTCCGCGCGCATCGCGAACCACCTCTACGAGTCGGGCGATCGCGAGCGCGCCGCCGGGTACTTCGCGAAGAGCGGCGAGCGACGCCTCGAGAGCCGACAGCTCGAAGGAGCCGCGCAAGATCTCGCCCGCGCGATCGAGCTCGTCGACCCCGCGCTCCACGAACCCGTCGAGCTCGCGCACTGGCTGTCGCAGCTCGCCGCGGCGGTCCGCCTCGTCCGGTCGGCACCCGAAGCCGTCGAGATGTGCGACGCCGTCATCGCGAGGGTCGACGCCGCCGGGGACGTCGCGCTCCGCGTGAAGACGCGCGTCGATGCGAGCATCATCCTCACTGCGCTCCAGAAGATGGATCTGTCGCGACAGCACCTCGCGGCGGCGGAACCGATCGCAGGAGCCGACCCGAGCCTCATGAAGCTCGTGCTCAGCGCACACGCCGGCCAGGCCATCCGGCAAGGGGACTTCAAGCGATCGCTCGAGCTGCTCGATCGCCTCCAGGGGATCGTGACGCAGGCAGGGGACAAGACGGAGGAGCACACCATCCTCGTGCACCGCGCGCAGGCCTACGGCGGTCTCTCGGATCGCCGCCACGCGCTGCTCGAGCTGGAGCGCGCCGAAGTGCTTCTTCCTAACGACGTGATGGCAGCCTGCGAGCGACAGAAGGTCCGCTCGCTCATCGAGTACTTCGCCCGTGACTTCCGCTCCGCCGCGGTCGCTGCCGAGCGCGCGATTGACCACGCCCGCGTCCTCGGGCTCTCGTACGAGGTCGCGGTCAACCTCCACAACCTCGGCGAGTTCCTCATCCGGCTCTCCGACTTTCCGCGCGCCTACGGGGCCATCCGGCAATCGGTGGCGCTATGCGACGAGTTCGGGTTCGACCGCCTCGCCAGCCAGAACCGCATGTTCCTCGCTTTCCTCGACGGTGTCGCGGGGGATAGCGGGGCAGAGGCGACGCTGCGCCAGGGCATCCGCTACGCGGAGTCGAACGATTTCACGTGGGACAACATCAACGGTCGTCTGCTGCTCGCGTGGCTCTTCCAGCGACGCGGGGCGTCTGCAGCCGCGCGGGCGGAGCTCGACGCGCTGCTGGTGCTCGCGCGCGCGACGGGGAACACGCTGGTCGTCGAGGATTGCGAGGCGGCCCTTCAGGAGCTGTCCAGTCGCGAGTCGGTCCCGGTCTCGGCAAACGCGGCCTCGCGGTGACGCGGACAGGACGCGGGTCCGGCGAGGTCTACGGCAGAGCGGGAGTCGGGCCGTTCCTCGAGGCGATGGTTGCTCGGCTCGAGGTCCTGCGTCGCGGGACGCTCCAGCTCGTGACGCGTAGTCGCTCTCTCGTCGCGTCTATCATCCTCGCCATCACGCTGACGTGCGCCGCCTGGTACATGAACCTGTCGAAATCGCACGGCTGGTTCGAGTGCGCGTTCCTCCCGTACTCCGTCGCGCAAGGCGTGTTCCGCCCACACGCGGCCCGAGCCCTCTCGCCATGAGGGGGGCGGTGCTCTGGCTCCAGGGCTTCGCGCTGACGATCTCCCTGGAGGAGGCCGTCGCCGTCCCGCTGCTCCGCCCGATCGAACCGTCGGTTTCGCGGCGAATGCTCGCCGTGCTGCTCGTCAACCTCGCCACTCATCCGCTCGTCTGGTTCTTCTTCACGCGGCTCGGCTGGCCGCGCCTGGCGGGGGCGACCGCGGCCGAGGTGTGGGCGTTCGGCTTCGAGATCGTCGGGTATCGCGTGATCTTCCCGGAAGCGTCCTGGAAGCGCTGCACGGCGACGAGCGTCGCCGCGAACGCGACGTCGTTCTTGCTGGGGCTCGTCGCCGTGGAGCTGGGCTTCTTTCGCTGACGGGCGCTGACGGAGCGTCCGCGACTGGCGACAGGGTAGCGTCGTGTGGCGCTACCCCGGCGCCGAGCGTCAGCCTCCCGACATCACCTTCTTGTACGCAGGGCGTTCGCTGCAGCGCGCGCTCCAGGCGTTGAGGCGCGGATACTGGGCGAAGTCGACCTTCGAGAAGCGCAACCAGTCGACCAGCGAGTTCACGTGTGCGTCGACCAGCGTGTACTCGCCAAGGAGGAACGCCTTGCCGTCGACGTGCGCGTCGAGGATGCGAAGACAGTCCTTCACGTCCCCCATCGCCGCCTCGGCAGCCTTCGCGTTGTGCTGCTCTGCAGGGATCCAGCTCATCGTGTTGCGCGCGAAGCGCCCGAACGCATCGCCGAGCGTGACGTTCGCCCACACGGTCCACTTCATCGCCTCGCCGCGCTTCGGGCCCGCGGCGGGGAACAGGCCCTTGTCGACCCCGAAGGTCTCCCCGAGGTAGAGCGTGATGGCCGCCGACTCCCACACGACGGTGCCGTCGTGGACGATCACGGGGACCTTCGCGTTCGGGTTCATCTTCACGAAGTCCGGCTTCTTGGTGTCGCCCGCCTTGAGGTCGAGCTTCACCTTCTCACACGGGACACCGAGCTCCTCCAGCACGAGCTGCGTGATGCTCGCTGTGGACATGGGTGCGTAATAAAACGTCAGGCTCATCGTCATTTCCCCTTCGGCCCGGGACGCCCGAGCGGTCGGCATCCTTGCTACAGATCCGAGGATCGTCAATGCGCGACGAGGCATTTGAACACTCATCCGTAGGCGTGGCACGGAACGCGCTTGCGTCGCTGTCGACGGGCCTTACCTTGCCTCTGTCAAACTGACAGCGGGCCCTCAAGGGTGGCGGCACGGTGGGTCGTGCGGCCGGGTGCTCGTCATGACGAGCTTCGATTCGTCGAAGCGTGAGGAGTGCCATGCGTCCCGACAAGATGACGACGAAGAGCCAGGAGGCGTTCCGCGCCGCGGTCGATCAAGCCTCGCGGCGGGGCAATCCGGAGCTCTCTCCCGAACATGTCTTGGCGGCGATGTTGCTGCAGGAGGGCGGCGTTGCCGCTCCGCTGCTGCAAAAGGCAGGGGCGGACGTCGGTGCGCTCGAGACGGCTCTCGCCGGCAAGCTCGAAGGGTTGCCGCGCGTCACCGGCGGCGCCGAGCCAGGAATGTCGCGCCGCATGCTCGATGTCGTGCGCAAGGCCGACGACGAGGCGAAGGCGCTGAAGGACGACTTCACGTCGGTGGAGCACTACGTCCTCGCGATGGCGCGCCACGATCGCGACATGCAGAGCCTGTTCGAGCGAACGGGGGGCGTCACGTACGACAAGCTCCTCTCGTCGCTCGCGACGGTGCGAGGGAGCCAGCGCGTGACGGACAAGGATCCTGAAGGGAAATTCCAGGCGCTCGAGAAGTACTGCCGCGACCTGACCGACATGGCGCGGAAGGGCAAGAGCGACCCGGTCATCGGCCGGGACGAAGAAGTGCGCCGCGTCATGCAGGTGCTCTCGCGACGCACGAAGAACAACCCGGTGCTCATCGGAGAGCCGGGCGTCGGCAAGACCGCCATCGTCGAGGGGATCGCGCAGCGCATCGTTCGCGGTGACGTCCCCGAGTCTCTCAAGAACAAGAAGGTCGTCTCCCTCGACCTCGGCGCGCTCGTCGCCGGGGCGAAGTTCCGAGGCGAGTTCGAGGAACGGCTCAAGGCGGTCCTGAAGGAGATCGAAGCTGCCGCCGGCCAGATCATTCTGTTCATCGACGAGATCCACACGCTCGTCGGAGCGGGGGCTGCCGAAGGGTCGATGGACGCCGCGAATCTGCTCAAGCCGGCGCTCGCCCGCGGCGAGCTGCGCTGCATCGGTGCCACGACGCTCGACGAGTACAGGAAGCGGATCGAGAAGGATGCGGCCCTCGAGCGCCGCTTCCAGCCTGTCTTCGTGAGCGAGCCTTCGGTGGAGGACACCATCGCGATCCTTCGTGGGCTGAAGGAGCGCTACGAGACGCACCACGGCATCCGTATCCAGGACGCGGCGCTCGTGGCCGCGGCGATCCTGTCGAACCGGTACGTGACCGAGCGGTTCTTGCCGGACAAGGCGATCGATCTCATCGACGAGGCGGCCGCCAAGATCAAGATCGAGGTCGACAGCATGCCGACCGAGATCGACCAGGTGCAGCGTCGGCTGATGCAGCTCCAGATCGAGGAAGAGGCGCTGAAGCGAGAGCGCGACGCGGTCTCGAAGCTTCGGGTCACCGCGTTGAAGCGAGAGGTTGCCGAGCTCGAGGAGACCGCCGCGGCGATGCGGGCGCAGTGGCTCCGAGAGAAGGAGATCATCGACCAGATCCGGAAGCTGCAGCCGTCGATCGAGGGGCTTCACCACGAGGAGGAGCTCGCGCAGCGCAAGGGGGAGCTCGCGCGCGTGGCGGAGATTCGCTACGGCAAGAGGCCCGAGCTGGAGCGCAAGCTGGACGACCTCAGGAAGATGCTCGCGAAGGTGCAGTCCGGGACGTCCTATTTGAAGGAAGAGGTGACCGACCAGGACGTCGCCGCGATCGTCGCGAAGTGGACGGGCATCCCCGCCAGCAAGATGCTGCAGGGCGAGATGGAGAAGCTCCTCCACATGGAGGATGTGCTGCGAGCCCGGGTCGTCGGTCAAGAGCAGGCAGTGGTCGCGGTGTCGAACGCGGTGCGGCGCTCGAGGGCGGGTCTGGGTGACGAGAAGCGCCCGATCGGCAGCTTCCTCTTCCTCGGGCCCACGGGCGTCGGCAAGACCGAGCTCGCGAGGGCGCTCGCGGAGTTCTTGTTCAACGACGAGAAGGCGATGATCCGGCTCGATATGAGCGAGTACATGGAGAAGCACTCGGTTTCGAGGCTGATCGGCGCGCCGCCGGGGTACGTGGGCTACGACGAAGGTGGTCAGCTCACGGAGCCGGTGCGGCGGCGTCCGTACTCGGTGGTCCTCTTCGACGAGGTAGAGAAGGCGCATGCCGACGTCTGGAACGTGTTGCTCCAGGTGCTCGACGACGGTCGCCTCACGGACGGTCAGGGACGCACGGTCGACTTCAAGAACACCGTCATCATTCTGACGAGCAACATCGGCTCGCATCACATCCAGGCGCTGAGCGACCGACAAGAGCTGTCGGCGCAGGACCGTCACGACCTCATCGAGCGCGCCGTCATGGAGGAAGTGAAGAAGGCGTTCAGGCCGGAGTTCGTGAACCGGCTCGACGAGATCGTCGTCTTCGATCGCCTCGACCGCGCCGACATCGGGAAGATCGTCGAGATCCAGCTCGGGCAGTTCCGCGAGCGCCTGGGTCGCCGCGACCTGAAGATCGAGCTCTCCGACGCAGCGAAGGGGTACCTCGCCGAGGTCGGATGGGATCCGCAGTACGGCGCCCGACCGCTCAAGCGAGCCATCCGCAAGCACCTCGAGGATGCGATGGCGAAGCAGGTGCTCGCGGGTCAGTACCCGCCTGGCACAACCGTCCACGTCGACCTCGACGGTACGGGAAGCCTGACGTTTCGGGCCAAGACGCTGAACTGACGTCGGCCATCCCGACCGCTGTGGCGATCGAAGACGGTGTGTCAATGCCATGACACAAGCGCCCCACATGGTGGCCCCGCATAGACACCGTGTCGTGTGGGAACAGACGCACGCGCTCGATGTTTTCATCGAAGCGATGCACGAAAAGAGCAAGGATCCTCCGCCTCGAGGGCCGACGGCGCGGCCGGCACAGAACTCGCATGACGAGGGCATCATGCGTCGCACTGCGAAACGAACCCGACCCGTCGCGGCGAAGTCAGCCGTGTCCGAGCTGCACCCGGTGAAGCGCTCGTGGACGGCGCTACTGGCCGCGACGGCCTTGGGCGTCGCAGGGGCATCGATGCTCCACGCCGACATCAAGAGCGACGCTTGGCTCGACGATACGCGCACTTATCGGTTGATTGTGCAGTCCTACGATCACAGCGACGGCGCATCGCTCGACCCCGTCGACCGTCCGGTCGCGTCCGTTCAGCGCGAGGTCACCGCGGAGGAGCTTCGCCTGGGTGTTCGTGTCGGTCTGCTCGAGTTCCGACAGGGGCGCTGGGATGCCGACGCGCTCGTGGGGAGGGTGAGCGCGCACCCAGTCGTTCTTGCGTGGATCGAGGAGGGCAAGGCAGACCTCGAGCTCGACGGCCTTCGCGCTCGACCCCAGCCCGGTAGCCTCCGAGGCGCATCCCCACGCACCGTGGCGCAGGGGACCGTCCACATCTCGGTCCGAGACCCGTCGAACCGAACGGGACGGGGTCTCGCGTAACCTAGGTAGGTCGATGGAGACCCAGACCGTCAGCGTTGCCTGACATCGGTCAGGGCTGGCTCGGAGTATCCGTAGGCGCCGGGTCGAGCTTTCGCACGCGAACCTCGCGGACACGCTGCTCGTACTCGCGCACGTCCGCCTCGGAGAGCTTCCTGTGGCCGAAGCGCGTGTCCAGATAGACGTTCGTCAGCGCAAGCACCTCCGGCGCGAGAGGGTGATGGCGGAGAGTCAGCTCCATGGCGTGACGCAGCGGCGGCAGTGATGCGGGGCGACCGATTCCTCGGAGTGAGAGCACCGCTTCGAGCTGGCGGTAGAGGGATGTTGCGGCGACGGCCGTCGCCTGCTGTGGATTCGCCTCGTCCTCCTGACGAGTGGCCGCCTTCCGCAGACGGAGCTGCCGCCACCCATAGAAGACCGTGACAGCCAGCACGAGCAGGACGACGAGGATGCGCGAGGGTCGCGTCCAGCGCTCGAGACTGCCATGGTTCGCTCCCGTCTTCGACCGCAGCGCCTCGTAACGTCGGTGCACGTCGTCGAACAGGCGAATCTGGGTGCGAAGGTCATACCCGACGATGTAGGTGTTCCACCGCTGTGAGAGCGCCTCCAGCACGTCTCGCAGGTAGACGAAGACGCCTGTCGTATCCTCGAGCGGCTGCGCACCAGCCGGAGGGGTCGGGTCGAAGGTGACCCATCCCGTCCGCCCAGGGTCAGTGACGTACCCCTCGACCCAGGAGTGGGCGTCTCCCTCGCGGACAGCATAGTAGTGGCCGAACCGGTTGTACGTCCCACCGACGAACCCCGTGACGTTCCGCGACGGGATCCCGACGGCGCGCAGCATGAGCGCCATCGAGGTGGAGAAGAACTCGCAATGACCGCGCTTCGATTCGAAGAGGAAGTCATCCACAGGGTGAGGCTTTCCACTCGACGGCGACGCCGTGTCGTAGCGGTACTCGCGCTTCAGGTGTTCCTCGATCGCGCGTGCCTTTGCCAGCTGAGTGACCTCCTTGTCCGCCCAGGCATGGGCCAGGCTCGCCATCCGCGCGGGAAGTGTCTGCGAGAGGGAGAGGTAGCGCGCCCTGTCGTCAGGACGTATCGACTCTCCGAACGCCTCACCCTCCGGCGCGACGAAGGCCTCGTAACGCAGGCCTCGTCCCTCGCTGCCCGAATAACGGAACTCGCCCTCCGGCCCGCGAATCAGGTTCAGGTTGTCGTTCAACATCGAGGGCTCGACCGGGCGGAGTCGGACCCCAACAGTGCGCGGAGGGAGAAAGACGACGGGCGGGTCGATGGGCTCGAGGTCGATCGAGATCTTGCGGTCCCGCGTACGGTCGACGTTGCGCGTCAGCGGGTAGGTCTCGTTGTCGCCATCGGCGTGAGCGGCGGGGCCCGACCGATCCTTGATGGTTCGATCCCACGCCTTGCCGTCATAGCTGTCGAACGCGGTTCCTCGAAAGCGCAGCGTGAGGCGCGGCGGCGGCGGCACGTTGTCCTGGCCAGTGTCGAAGCGCAGCGCGATCGAAGGATCGCTGCGTAGTACACCGACCTGGCCGAGGTCCACGTGATCGGAAAAGCCGACCATGCGCCCTGCGTGCGGGTGACTCAGAAGCAGCAGAGAGAGCCCGACCCGCGGGAAGATGATGAAAAGGACCGCGGTGAAGATGAAGATCGGGATCGAAAGGAGGCACGTCGACAGGAGGAACCCGCGCCCCACGACGCGTCGGCTCCTGAGGATGCGGGGGACATCCACGGGCAGCCCCGTTCGATCGCGAGCACCCTGGCGGTAGTTGCCCTCCACCTCGCGGCGTAGGTGGCTGAGGACGAGGGCGCCAGGCGCCACGATGAGGAACCCGAGGAAACAGAGCCCGTACGTGAGCCCGCCACCGAGCACGGTGCCCGCGACGAAGTGGAGCAGCGCGAGCACGATGATCTGCTGGTCGTGTGCCGCGCCCCGACGCGTGGCGAGCCGAACGATCTGCAGCAGCGCAGCGAACTCGATCGCGACATCGAGCGGCGACCGCCCCAGCACCAGGCGAGTCCCCTGGACGACGCAGAGGGCGACAGGTGCGATATTGCCGAAGTGACGGAATGCGGCCTCGCGCTGGGCGCGGCTGGCCGCGGTTTTTGCGGAAGCAGGCCAGCCCTCCGGAATCGCCAGGCAGACCACGAGGCTCACGAGGAGGAACCCGCTGGTCCATGGATTCATGGAGGCCGTGCTCACGACCGCGAGGACCCCCAGCGCCGCGAGAGCGTCGGTCATCAGGCGGTGGACGACCCCGAACCTCACGAGCGCTCGCGTGCAGGTGACGGTGCCATGGCCCCCGGGCTCGTCACCGCCTCGACGCGCGCGAGGTAGCGAAGAAGCGGATCGGCGCCAGCGGCCCTGTCGGAGCGAGTCGACGTCCCGCCGTTCGTGACGACCGACACACGATCACCTCGTTTCAGGTGTGCGACCGCCCGCGACGCGACGTCACGGATTCGCCGCTCGAACGCCGTGTCCCACTCCTCCCCAGCGCCCACGGGCTTGCAGACATCGAGCGTGAGCCTCACGTCCGGCCGCGTTTCACGAGCGCGCTCGCGGAGGACCATCTGGCCGACCGCGGCGGATTTCCGCCAGTGGACATCGCGCGGGTCCTCCCCCTCACGCATGGCTCTGAGCCCGATGAAGTCGTCACCATGGCCACGGCTGCCCGAGCCGTCGATCCCCACCGACGCGCCGGCGTGTGCCGGCGGGAGTTTGACGGGGTCGACCGCGGGGTAAATGATCAGCTCTCCAATGGCGGAGATTTCACGCGATTTCTCGAACAGGCCGAAGGGGAATCGAGTGGCGACCCGGAACCCCGTGTGCACGTCGTGTCCGCGGCGCGTGGGGGTTCGCCGATAGGCCGCGACCTGCGCCGATCGTGGGCTGACCTTGAGGAAGAAGCACCGCTTGTCGGCGGGCTGCCCAGCGCGCAGGTCCTCCACCTCGATGGCGTATGAGGGGATGCGTGACTTGCGATTGAACACCTCGATCTCGACGAGATGGGCGCGGCCCACCTGGGCACGCAGGGGAAGGCGTCGGACAACCGTCAGGTGGCGAAGCGAGAGCTCGCTCATCACTCCGCTGACGACGATGAGCGCGAGCAACATCCCGAGCAGGAGGTAGAGGAGATTGTTGGCCGTGTTGATCGCCGCGAAACCAACGCCGAGCGTGATACCGACGAAGAACTTCCCCTCGCGCGTGAATCGGAGCCGACGCGGGGCGCGGAAACGCTCGAAGAAGTGGATCCATCGCTGGCTGAGCCAGCGGGAGGCGACGGGCGCGCTCTGCGAGGGAAGGGCTGCCAACAGCGACCTCTCTCAGAGGGGAACGGGTACCCGTGCCACGATCTCGCGGACGGCCGTCTCTGCCTCGTCACGTGTGGGAGAGAACCCGTCGGTCTGCGTCGTCAATCGAACGCGATGCGCGAGGACCGGTACGGCAAGATCGTGAATGTCGTCGGCGATGCAGTAGTCACGGCCGCGAAGCAGAGCTCGCGCACGGGCGGCGCTCCCGAGCGCAAGCGCCCCTCGTGGCGAAGCGCCGAGCGAGAGCATGGGCGAAGCGCGCGTCGCGAGGACGAGGCTGTGGAGGTAGGTGCCCAGCGAGGCATCAAGTGTGACGCGCTGCACTTCGCGCTGCAGCGCGACCAGCTTGGCCGGATCGAGCACGCACGGAACGTCCCGTGCGGTGTCGGTCTGTCCGCCGAGCAGGAGACGAACTTCCACGAGCGGCGGCGGATAGCCGATGCGTACGCGCAACAGAAAGCGGTCGAGCTGTGACTCCGGGAGGGGGAATGTCCCGGCGAAGTCCTGCGGGTTCTGCGTCGCGATGACGAAGAACGGGTCGGGCAACGGAATGGTCTGGCCATCCAGCGAGACCTGCCCCTCGTTCATCGCTTCGAGCAGCGCCGACTGTGTGCGCGGACTTGCGCGGTTGATCTCGTCTGCGAGCAACACGTTGGCAAAGATCGGGCCTTGTCGCAGGACGAACTCGCTCGTGCGGGTGTCGAACACAGAGACCCCGACGACGTCGCTGGGCAGAAGGTCGCTCGTGAACTGAACGCGCCGGAGGTCCCCACCCACCGCCTTCGCGAGCGCGCGGGCGAGCGTCGTCTTGCCCACGCCGGGCACATCTTCAATCAGGAGATGGCCGCGGCCGAGGAGAGCCACGAGCGCCAGCTCGACCGCCTCTTCCTTGCCCTCGAGAGCGCCCTCGACCGCGCGACGCAAACGGTGAATGAGGGGCACGTCCTCGGCGGTCATGGCGGCCGCGGCAGTCATGTTCGCGAGCGTAGCATGGACTCCTGGACCGCGCGTTCCGCTCTCGTCCGCGCCCCGTGTGCCCTCCCTTGCGGCTAGTGTGCAGCTGGTGATGAGGGTCGACCTGCGACGCGTGACCAAGCGGTTCGGCGCGATACGCGCGCTCGCGGGCGTGGACGCGACGTTCGAGTCGGGGCGCGTTTCCGTGCTGACGGGGGCGAACGGCTCGGGCAAGTCGACCCTCCTCGCCATCATCGGCACGCTCTCGCGCCCGACGACGGGGGAGGTCGATCACGGAGTGGCCGGCGGGGTCCAGGCGATACGCGCTCAGCTTGGATGGGTAGGGCACGACACGCTCGCCTATGCCGACCTTACGGGGCGGGAGAACATCGTCCTTGCCGCCCGCACGCACGGTCTCGACCCCAGCGCTGTGATGGCGGAGGCCGAAGAGCGGTTCGCGCTCTCGACGTTCGCGGATCGACTGGTCCGAACCTACTCGCGAGGACAGCGCCAGCGCGTCGCACTTGCCCGAGCACTGGTACACCACCCCGCTCTCCTTCTCCTCGACGAGCCAACGGCGGGGCTGGATGCGGCGTCAACGGCAAGGCTGGTGCGGGTGGTCCGCGAAGAGGCCGAGGCCGGCGCTACGGTGATCCTGAGCACCCACGACCCCGCCCTCGTCGCGGAGCTAGGGGCCGAGCAGTGGCTGCTCGAGCGCGGCCGCCTCGTGCGAAGCCGCGAGGCATCGGCGGACGACGCCGACCAGAGCGCCTGAACGAACGAGCTCGTCGACCGACGCCCGTGGGAGGCATGCGAGCACGTCGAGCGGGACGGTCAACGCTAGCTCCGCTGCATTCGTCGTCGCGGACGCGTCCTCGACCGGGGCTGCCGAGAGCACGATCCCGTCGAGCGGCAGCTGACGGGACCGGCACGCCTCGTAAACCGCCCTGACGTCGTGGAGCACGCCCAGGCGATTCATTGCGACGAGGAGGGTCACGTCTGGCCGCAACGCCTGTATGAGGTCGGCGTTGGTCTCGGTATCGGACAGGGGTGAGAAGAGCCCGCCAGCGAGCTCGACGACGATGCCCGCGCGGCCGCGAAGCTCGGCGACGCCATCCACGATCCGGTCGAGCTTGATCGTGATGCCGTCGGCCCTCGCTGCGAGATGGGGCGACACTGGCGCTCGGAGGCGGAAACACACGAGCGACTGTTTCACGTGAAACGTGGAGGCCTCGGTCAGGGCGGCCTCGTCCGACCCGCAGCCATCGAGCACGCCGCTCTCGACGGGTTTGTAACCGAGGACCGGCTCGAGCCTCCCCCATGCGCGAACGAGCGCGGTGGCCACGTGGGTCTTCCCGACACCCGTCCCCACGCCCGTGACGACGACGAGCGTCACAGAATCGCGCCGCGGAGCGCCGCAAGCAGCCGCTCGACGTCGCCCTTCGTGTGGGCGGCAGACGCGGTGAGGCGAATGCGGGCCGACCCGACCGGTACGGAGGGAGGTCGAATTGGTTGGATCGGGAAACCCGCCGCGCGCAGTCGCTCCGCCACCCGTACTGCGGTCGCGCTCTCGCCGAAGACGATCGGGATGACGTGGCCTTCGCCGAGGGGCTTCAGCCCCAGCGCTGCGACGCCCGCACGTATCTGCGCCGCGCGCTCGGCAGCCGCCTCTCGAAGCTCGGCGCCCTCACGGAGTTGCGCGAGTGCGCCGAGGGCGGCCTTTGCGAGCAGCGGGCTGAGCCCGGTCGAGAAGACGAATGACCGCGCGCGGTTCCAGAGCCATGCGATGAGCTCGTCGCATCCGGAGACAAACGCCCCCCCCGCGCCGAAGGCCTTCCCGAGAGTGCCGACGAGGACATCTGGGACGATCCCCGCGGCAGCAGAGAGGCCGCGACCCTCGGGACCGAGAACACCAAGCGCGTGCGCCTCGTCGACGATGAGCGCGGCCCCTTCCTGATCGCACGTCGAGCGCAGGGCCTCGAGGTCCGGCGAGTCGGCATCCATGCTGAAGTAGCTCTCCGTGACCACCCACCGCCGCTCGAAGACCCCCGCGCCGAGCAGTCGCTTCACGGCAGCGACATCACGGTGAGGAAACACCCGGGTCGTCGCACGCGACAGACGACAGCCATCCACGATGGACGCGTGATTGAGCTCGTCGCTGACGATGAGGTCGTTCGGTCCAGCGAGCGCGGACACGAGCCCCACGTTCGCGGCATAGCCACTCGTGAAAAGGAGCGACGCCTCGGTCCCGAGCCAGCTCGACAGGGCGCCCTCGAGCTGGACGTGCTCGGTGTGCTCCCCCGAAACAAGCCGGGATGCCCCCGCCCCCGCGGCGACTCCGTCCGCGCCGCGCCGCGCGAGCCCGAGGTAGTCGTTCGAGCAATAAGGCACGCCGCGGTCAGTGCGCGGCTCCGGGCGCTCTCGCAGCAGTCCCGCCGCAGCGAGGTTGGCAAGCTCGTCCGAAAGGTGGGCGAGCCCAGGCGGTACGACCCGTTTCACGTGAAACTACCCAGCCCCGGTCTCATCGAGCTCGAGCACACTGTCGAGCCGGACGAGAACACGACGCAGCATGTCGCGACTCCTTCGCTCGGCAGCTCGCGAGCGCGCGCACTCCGCCTCGAGATCATGGGCGAGTGCCAGTGCCGCGAGGAGGAGGGCCTGGGGCGGCTCAGGCCGGCCCGGTGGGACGACGTCGGCGAGCTTCGCGCTGACCACTGTCGCGAGGCGAGCGAGCTCCTCTTCGCTGGCAGAGCTGACGACCTTGTACTCGCGAGAGCCGATCGTCAGGACCACCGTGCGACGAGCCATGAGCGTGCAGCCTAGTACCGCAGGTCGCGCGAGCGCAGCCCCAACCTCACATGACGCCGTGAAATTCGCTGCTCGCCGGCATGTTCGTGTCGGCCCTTGGTACTCCAGCGTGGACTTCGCCAGGCGTACGCGGACCTCGCCAGGCCCCGCCCAACTTCAGCTCGGATCACCCGGCGTCGATGGTGCTGGCGTTGCCCGTACACGAAGGCACCATGGGGACGCTCGAGACGATCGCGCTCGCATCCTGACCGTAGACGCAGGTCTGGGCCGTCGTCGGCACCATCGTGGTTGTGATGACGCAGTAGGCGCCGTTGAGCTCGACGAGGTTCGCGACCAGCTGGCCAAACGTGAACGTGACCGGGAACTCGAACTCGTTCGACTCGACAGTGTCGCCGCCAAGGGTGACACCCTCGACCTTCGTGTACGTCAGCAGCTGAATAGAGGTCGTGAAGGCGAGGGTCCCGTTGAGAGCGACCGCCTCGGTGAAGTACTCGCGGAGGACGTCGATCGTCTGACCGTCGACCATCGTCAGCGCCAGAGCTCCATACGACGCCGTCGACGAGCTCGCGGGCTCGATGGCGGTCGACTCGACGGTCGAGAACGGGTTGACGGGGGCAGTAATCGCGCCGCTCGCCATCCTGCCGCCGACGTTGCAGGCGGCCTTGTCGCCCTTCCCGCCCTGGCACATCGTCGCGAACATCGCCTCGAGCGAGGTGTCGCCCGCGAGGTCGGTGATCTTGGTGATCGCCCCGCTGATGATGACGCGTGATGTCTCCGTCTGGAGGGCGTTGCTGTTGCCCGCCTGGACGATCTGGTTCCCGACGAGCACGGTGGGCGTGTAGTTGGCGAGGCTGGGGTACGACAGGTCCACAATTCCGGTGGACTCGGCCGACTGGGTGATGTCAGCCGTGTACGTGCATTCGCCGTTCGTCGGGATCGTCGGCAGGAAGACCTGCCGAATGAAGACCGACGAGTCGTTGTGAGCGCAGGCGGACGCCATCGCACCAGTAAAGAGCGTTGCGGTGAGGGCCACGCCAAAGTTCATCCAGATGCGCTTCATCGCAGCCAAACCTCCTCGTACAGTCGTCTACCGACCCGTCCGGGCCCCAACGGTGACGACAAGCGTCACGTCGTGGCCAGCCACCAAGCTTCCACGTAAGAAGAGTAGCGGGCTCTCGCGCACAGCGCCAAATTGCTGCCGAACTATCCGTGCGGCGAACCGCTGCCCGCGCCGGTAAGCTCGCGCAGCGACACGGCTTCCACGACGCAAGCGCCGACGCCTGTGACGAGCGGCAGGGATATGACATCTCCCGCGCGCTTCTTGTCATTGGCCACGAGCGGCCACGCGGCGGCGAGCTGTTCGGGCGGCACGGCGGTGGGGAGCTGCATGCGGGCAAGGACACGCTCGACGCGATCGGCGAGCCCTGCCGGGCTCAAACCGAGTCGCTCGGCAATGCGGCACTCCACCACCAGGCCGATCGCGACCGCCTCTCCGTGTCGGAGGCTCGCATAGCCCCCGGCGGCTTCCAGCGCGTGCGCGATGGTATGCCCGAGGTTCAGGAGCTTTCGACCCGCGGCTTCTCGCTCGTCCTCGCGGACGACGCGTGCCTTGATCGCGATCGATCGCAGAATGACTGGCGAAAGGGCTGCGAGGTCCATCGCTGCGAGGCGCTCCGCGTTCTCCTCGAGCTCCAGAAAGAGCCGCTCGTCGCAGGCAAGGGCCACCTTCGCGATCTCGGCGAGGCCACAGAGGAACTCGCGGTGCGGCAGGGTCGTCAGGTGAGCAAGGTCTCCCACGACGCCGCTCGGCTGGTGAAAGGTGCCGATGAGGTTCTTACCCGCGGCCACATCGAAGCCCGTCTTCCCGCCGACCGACGCGTCCACCATCGCGAGCAGCGTCGTCGGCGACTCGACGACCCGCAGCCCGCGGAGCAATGTCGACGCTGCAAACGCTGCAAGGTCGCCGACCACGCCACCACCGAACCCGACGACGACGGCGTCTCGGTCGACGTTGCCCAGCGCAGCGCTCCAGATGCGCTCGACACTCGCGAGCGTCTTGTTCTCCTCACCGGGATCGAGCGTTACCTCGAAGACGGGGACGTGGATCGGTTCGAGTGCGGCAGCAAGGGCGGCGGAACGGGCCGCCAGCACGTTCCTGTCCGAGACGACGAGCAGCGAGGATGGCGCGAGGCCGGCGAGCAGCTGACTGAGCGCAGGTGGTGAGTCCAGGACGATGTCGACCCCGTAGCTTCTGGACCCCAGGGCCACCGCGACACGCGCACACTGGGAGGCGCGGGCAATGCGTGCGGCGGCCTCTTCCGGCGAGAGGTCGTCGGTCGGCAGGTAGAGGTGGCACTCGGCGTACGCGTCCTCGCGATCGCCCAGCAGCGCTCGCACGCGGGCGAGCGGGTCGCGTGCGACGAGCGTCGGGCGGAGCGCGAGCTCGCCGAGCCGGGACGCCATGAGCGTCTCCGGACGGCACGCAAGTGTGACCACGAAGCTCCTGTCGAGAGCGAGATGGCGGAGCTCGCGCGCCGTGACCGTGCCGCCACCGAACGAGACGACGCGCGGGACGTCTTCCGCGAAGATGGCGCGCACGACCTCGCCTTCGAGCTCGCGAAAGACCACCTCCCCACGCGTCCGCCACAGCTCGGCGACGGTGACGCCTGCGCGCGCCTCGATCTCGCGGTCCGTGTCGACCCACGGCAGCGCGAGCATCGAGGCGACGAGCGGCGCGACGGTGCTCTTTCCCGTCCCGGCAAAGCCGCTGAGGACGACGCTCCGCATCGTCAGTAGTCGCGGACCTGCTCCGCCGCGCCGCGTGCGTTCCGCAGGAGCTCGCGCATCGAGTCGCCGCCGAGCTTCTCTAGGACCGCGTCTGCCAGCGTGAGCGCGACCATGGCCTCGCCGACGACCGAAGCCGCCGCGACCGCGCAAACGTCGCTGCGCTCGAAGGCCGCGTCGAACGCGCTCTTCGAGACCACGTCCACGCTCGGTAGCGGGTGACGGAGCGTGGCGATCGGTTTCATGAACCCACGAGCGACCACCGGCTCGCCGTTCGAGATGCCTCCCTCGACGCCTCCCGCGTGGTTGCTCGGTCGAGTGAAGCGTCGTCCAAGGGCGTCGTACCCGATCGGGTCATGCACTCCCGACCCCGGCCGCGCGGCCCCTGCGACGCCGTCGCCGATCTCGACCGCCTTGATCGCCGGGATGCTCATCAGCGCATGCGCCAGCCTTCCATCGAGCTTGCGATCCCACTGGGCGTGGCTCCCGAGCCCTGCAGGGACACCCGTCGCCACGACCTCGAACACCCCTCCGAGCGTGTCGCCGGCATGCGCCGCTTCGCGGATCGCGTCCTTCATCCGGGCCTCGGTCTCGGGGTGTGCGCAGGCGAGATCCGACGCTCGCGCGAGCGTGCGGAGCGCCGAGAGAGAGCCGGAGAACGCTGGCGCCGTAACGGACCCGACCGCGGTGACATGCGCGAAGATGTCGATGCCGAGCGCGAGCAGGAGCTTCCGAGCGATCGCCCCCGCAGCCGTGCGTGCGGCCGTCTCGCGGGCGCTCGCACGCTCGAGGATGTCGCGCAGATCGTGGCGGTCGTATTTGAGCCCCCCGGCGAGGTCGGCGTGACCGGGTCGGGGTCGCGTCAGCGCCTCGGGCGTCGTGGGCATCGGCGCGGCGTCCATGCGGCCGAGCCAGCTCGCGTGGTCCCTGTTTTCGATGGACAGCGCGATGGGAGAGCCGAGGGTCTCTCCTCCGCGCACCCCCCCCACGATCTCGCAACGATCGAGCTCGATCTTCATCCGCGCGCCCCGCCCGTACCCCCGCTGCCGGCGCGCGAGGTCGGCGTCGATGTCGCCGGCGAGCAGCGCGAGCCCCGCGGGCAGCCCCTCGAGGATCACGGTCAGCCGCGGCCCGTGAGACTCGCCCGCCGTGAAGAACCTGAGCCGCGACATCATGCGGGGGCTACCCTAGCGCGACAGACAGCGAGCGAGGCGATGGCGGCGTTCAGTTTCGAGAAGGTCGAAGGGCTGGGCAACGACTTCATTGTCGTCGATGTGCAGCGCGAGAGCGACCTCGACCCGGCGCTCGTCCCGCGGCTATGCGACCGACACTTCGGCGTCGGGGCGGACGGGGTGCTGCTCGTCCTCCCTCCGTCGGCCGGCGGCGTGGCGCGGATGCGCGTGCGGAACGCCGACGGAAGCGTGCCGGAGATGTGCGGCAACGGGCTGCGCTGCGTGGCGCACCACGTGGCCGAGCGCGCGGGGTGGCCAGAGGGGGAGCTCCTCATCGAGACGGACGCCGGTCCCCGGCTGTGCAAGGTCTCGCGAGCCCCCACCGGCGCAGACGTCGATGTCGACATGGGGGTCGTGCGCGTGCTCGAGAAGAAGAGCCTCGAAATCGCGGGAATCTCGCTCGAGCTCACGCTCGTCGATGCGGGGAACCCGCACGCCATCGCCTATCGCGAGGATCCCGCGCACGAGCTGCCGGTCGTCGGTCCGCGGCTCGCGATCCACCCGAGCTTCGCGACCGGCACCAACGTAGAGCTGGTTCGCTGGGTCGGCCCGCTGCTCGAGGTGCACGTATGGGAGCGCGGCGTGGGGCCGACGCTCGCCTGCGGGACGGGCGCCTGCGCGGTCGTCGCGATGGCGTGCGCCCGTGGCGAGGCTCCCAGCGGGAGCCCGGTTCGCGTGCGACTCCCTGGCGGCGATCTCCTCGTCACGCACGACGCCGCGACTGGCCGCACCAGCATGCTCGGCCCGGCACGACGGGTGTTTCGCGGCACCTGGGCGTGATCAGTCGCTGACGATCGTGCCGATGGGCTCGCCGAAGACGACGCGCTTGATGTTGCCGTGCGTCGCCATCTTGAAGACACGGACCGGCAGCTTGTTGTCGCGGCACAAGGTGACGGCGGTCGAGTCCATCACGCCGATCCGGTCGGCGAGGAAGCGGTCGAAGGTCATCTGCGAGTACATCTTGGCGTCCGGGAAGTGGACGGGGTCGCGGTCGTAGATCCCCTCCACCTTCGTCGCCTTGAAGAGCGCGTCTGCGTGGATCTCCATCGCCCGCAGCGCCGCGGCGGTGTCGGTCGAGAAGTACGGGTTGCCGGTGCCGGCGGCGAAGATGACGAGCCGTCCCTTCTCGAGGTGCCGGATCGCGCGCCGGCGAATGTACGGCTCGGCCACCTGCCGGATCTCCATCGCGGTCTGCACGCGCACCGGGACACCGGCCCGCTCGAGCGCGTCCTGAAGCGCCAGCGCGTTCATCACCGTCGCCAGCATCCCCATGTAGTCGCTCTGCGCGCGATCCATCCCTACGCTCGCGCCCTTGAGCCCGCGGAAGATGTTGCCGCCGCCAACGACGATGCTGGTCTGGACCCCGAGCGCGTGCACCTCCGCCAGCTCCGCGGCCAGCGAGCGCAGGACGGTCGCGTCGATGCCGAAGCCTCCGGTCCCGCCCGCCAGCGCCTCGCCGCTCAGCTTGAGGACGATCCGCCGATAGGCGAGGCCCGATTCGATCGGGGGAGGCGCCATCGTCCGACCGTCGTCGACCATGTCTCGGGCTCCAGGCATGGGCCGCCTGTACTCGCGCGGTGTGGAGGGTGCAATCTGGCAGTGTCGCGCGCGGCATTGGCGAAGGCCGGTCCGGCGTAGTATTGGCCGCGTATGTCCGTCGGGTTGCGCGTGAAGACCCTGGGCGCAGGCTTGCTCGTGGCCGCGTGCCTCTCGGGCTCCGCCGCGTGCAACGACAAGGCGCTGCAGTCGACCGCGAGCCCCGAGGCCGGCAAGCGCATCGGCGCGCCCATCACCCCCGAGCAGGCGAGCAAGGTCCTCGCGCGCGTCGGCGATCACACCATCACGCTTGGCGACTTCGTCGCCGCCATCGAGCACATGGATCAGTTCGACCGGCTCCGGTACCAGTCGCCGGAGCGCCGCCGCGAGCTCCTCGCCGAGATGATCAACCTCCAGCTCATGGCCGACGAGGCGCAGGCCAAGGGCTACGACAAGGACCCGCACGTCCAGCAGGAGATCCGCGCGATCCTCCGCGACGCGATGCTGGCCGAGGCGCACCACGGGGCGCCCACGGCCAACGAGCTCTCCGAGGCCGAGGTGCGGGCGTACTACGACAAGAACCGCGCATCGTTCCGGGACCCGGAGCGGCGGCGCGTCTCCGTGATCGTCCTCGACGACGCCGCAAAGGCGGCGACCGTCCTCGAACAGGCGAAGAAGGCGACGAGCGCGGTGCAGTGGGGAGAGCTCGTGCGCGCAAACTCGACGGACCCTGCGGCGAAGGGCAACGTGCCCATCGATCTCGTCGGAGATTTTGGCCTCGTGAACGCCCCCGGCGAAGGCCAGGTCGAGCCGAACGCGCGGATCCCGCCGGAGGTCCGTGCCGCGGTGTTCCAGGTCGCGAAGATCGGTGACGTCTACGACAAGGTGATCTCGGCGTCCGACCGGAAGCTCTACGTCATCCGCATGACGCAGAAGACGGAGGCCCACGAGCGGTCGTACGCCGAGGCGGAACGGTCGATCCGCGTCCGGCTGGTTCAGGACAGGATTCGCGAGAAGGAAGAGGGTCTGCTCGCGCAGCTGAAGGCCGACTATCCAGTGCAGATCGACGACGCGGTGCTCGCGACCGTTCACGTCGACCTCGCGGACCAGGGAGGCCAGGCGCCGCCGCCACCCCCCTCGTCGTCCGCTGCGCCGCCGCCCGCGCCGCCGCACCCCTGACCGCATGCTTCGCGAAGAGATCGTTCCGGCGTCGCGCCTCGCGCTGCGCCGTGTCACCGAGCAGCCGGCGACGAGCGCAGATGCGCCGCGCCCTGACGACTGGCGCTGGCAGGTGCGTCACGCGGTGACGACGGTGCAAGCGCTCGAAGCGGCGCTCCCGCTCACGGCACGCGAGCTCCGGGGCGCGCGACGCGCGGCCGACGAGGGGCTGCCGATCTCGATCACGCCGTACTACCTGTCGCTCGTCGATCGCGCGGACGACCGCTGCCCGATCCGCCTGCAGTGCGTCCCCGACGCCCGCGAGGCCGACACGGTGCCGGGCGATCTGGAGGACCCGCTCGGCGAGGTCGTGCACGAGGTCGCGCCGCACCTGGTCCAGAGGTATCCGGACCGCGCGCTCCTGCTCGCGACCGACCGGTGCGCGGTGTACTGCCGCTTCTGCACCCGCTCGCGGATGGTCGGAGACGGCGGCGGCGCTCGCTCGCTCGAAGCGCTGGCCCCGGCGTTCGCCTACCTCGAAGCGCACCCGGAAGTGCGTGACGTCATCGTCAGCGGTGGCGACCCGCTCGCGATGGCGACCCGCCGCATCGTCGCGCTCGTGGAGCGTCTGCGAGCGATCCCGTCGCTCGATACGATCCGCCTCGCCACCCGCGTGCCGGTCACGCTGCCGATGCGCATCACGCGCGAGCTCACGCAGGCGCTGCGGCCGTTTCATCCGCTGTGGGTGATGACCCACTTCAACCACCCGAAGGAGCTCTCCCCCGAGGCCCAGGCCGCGTGCCGTCGCCTCGCCGACGCGGGCTTTCCGGTCATGAACCAGACCGTCCTGCTGCGCGGGATCAACGACGACGCCGCGACGCTCGAGCAGCTCTTTCGCGGCCTCGTGCGGGTGCGCGTGCGGCCGTACTACCTCCTTCAGGCCGACCCCGTCCGTGGCACGGCGCACCTCCGCACCTCGATGGCGACCGGCCTCGCCATCATGGAGCAGCTGCAGGGACGGCTGACCGGCATCGCGCTTCCGAAGCTCATCTGCGATACGCCGGGAGGGAAGGGGAAGGTGCCGCTCGTCCCGGACTACGTGGTGGCGCGCGGCGACGGGCGAACGACGCTCCGCACCTTCCGCGGCGAAGAGGTCGACTACGTTGATCCGCCCGCAGGTTGAGTCGTCGAGCCTGCCGCTCTACGCCCAGTACGCCGCCATCAACTCGGTCATCCACTCGGGCTGCCGCACCTCGCCGCGGGGGCCGAACTCCCGGACCCACGGCTTCAGGTCGAGCACCGGAGTCCCATCGACGGCGTCGAGGCCCGTGACGTGAAGTAGCAACCCTTCGACGCGGTCGATGCGACAGATCGTGGTCCCGAGGCGGTTGGGGCGGTTCTTGCCGCGCTGCGCGAAGATGCCGACGAGCGGCCACGCCGGGTTGTTGCGCGGTCTGCGGGCCCCGGTCTCGATCTTCGCGGCATCCACGCGGTCGAAGAGGTAGACGACCTCGACGTGCGAGAACGTCTCGAGCCCGGCGAGCGCGTCGACCGTGAACCGCGAGGGGTCGAGCTCGATCGATGAGACGACGGCGTCCCAGTGATCGTCCTCCGGAGCGGTGCGGGTGGAGTGGACGGTGCCGATCGGTGTGACGCTGGGAGAGCTCATGACGCGACGATAGGGTCGATTCGGGCCGCGGGACTCTCCGCGAGATGCCCTCTCGTTCACCGCGTCGTGGGCCAGAGACGACCGAGCTCCCGGCTTCCGGTCCTCCCGCGGGCGCTCCGCACGCAGATTTCCCGCAGGACGTTCATCCCACGGGTGCTCGCTGCCCCGAGAGCGGCGCTCGCCGTTCTGAGCTCCCATCGGGCACACGTCCCATGGGCGCACGGCTTCGCGACCTCCCGCGGCACGCTCATCCCACGGGCGCACGGCCTCCCGACCTCCCGTGGCATGGTCCTCCCACGGGCGCTGGCCACCCCGAGGTCCCGTGGGAGGTTCATCCGACGGGCGCACGGAATGCCGAGGGGCGCTGCGTTCGTGCCTCGGGCGTCGGTCGGCGGATCGGCTTCCCGTGGGAGGTTCGTCCCACGGGCGCAACGCACGTCGAGCGTCGCCGCCCTCGTGGCTCGGGCATCTCTCGGCGCTTCGGCTTCCCGCGGGAGGCTCGTTCCACGAGCGCCCGTGGGTTCGACGTCCCGTCGGAGGTTCGCCCTGCGGGAAGCGGTCTCTTCTCAGGGGAACAGGTGCGAATCCTGGGAGTCGCGAGGACTGACGGGCGCGAGTGGCGCAGGACCGTTCGCCGAGAGCGCTCGGCCTCGCCGCTCGGGCTCAGTGCCCGCCGCCACCGCGCATCGGCACACACGCCATCAGACCAAGAATCGCGGCGCGGCAGGTGTCCATGTTCGGGCAATCGGCATCGGAGCCGCACAGCACCAATCCGCCACCGCCACCGCCACCGCCACCGTGGCCTCCTCCCATACCGCCGCAGGTCGCCTCGCACGTAGCGCTGGCGGCACCGCCCATCAGCTGAGCGCAGCACACGTCACCGCTCGGACAGTTCGCCGAATCGCTGCAGGACAGCGACGGACCGGGGCACGCTCCGGCGGCTGCGCACGAGCCACCACCTGGGCCGAGGCAGCAGTCTTCCGTCGTCAGATCGCAGGTCGTCATCCCGCACGTGATCGACGTGGAGGTCGGGCCGCTTCCGGAGCTGCGGGTACTGCCGCTGGTCTCGGTGGCCGTCACGGTCCCGCTCGTCGTCTCCGTGCTCGTTTCGGTGCTGCTGGTCACGGTGCCGCTCGTGCCCGAGATCTCGGTGAAGGTCCCGCTCGTGCCGCCAGTCCCCGTGCCGCTGCTCTCCCCACTGTCTCCAGAGGTCGTTGTTGTCGCGGCGGAGGTGCTCGTGGCGCCGCTCAGGACGGTTCCCTCCGGCTCGAAGAGCAGGGAGCGACCGCCGCAACCTAGCGCGAGCACCCCTGAGCACAACAACGGGAACGACAGCCTGCGTGCGCGCATGAGTGGAGACTTCATACCCGAGAGCGCGCTCACTGGCAGGTCCCCGCCGTGCAGGCCTGCCCTGCCGCGCACGTCGTGCCGCAGGTGCCGCAGTTGGCGCCGTCCGTCGAGAGGTCGGCGCACGTGCCGGCGCAGTTCGTCGTGCCCGAGGGGCATCCGCACGCGCCGTTCGTGCAGATGAGGTTGCTCCCGCAGATCTGCGAGCAGAGCCCGCAGTTCTGCTTGTTGGTCTGCAGGTCGGCGCACGACGCCATGACCCCCGTGCCGCACTCGGTGAAGCCGGAAGCCGTGCAGCGGATCGCGCAGACTCCGTCGTTGCACAGCGGGTCTGCTCCCGAGCAGCGGTCGCCGCAGGTGCCGCAGTTCCGTGTGTCGCTGGTGACGTCGACGCAGTTGCCTAACCCGCCGAAGTGGCCTGCACACTGCGTCTCGCCGGTGGGGCATGCGCAGGTGCCTTCGGTGCAGCGGACGCCGCCCGCGCACGCGGTGCCGCAGGCGCCGCAGTTCCTGTTGTCGGTCGACAGATCGACGCAGGTCGTCCCGCAGAGCGTGTCGCCCGTGTCGCAGGTTCCGCTGCATGCCCCGGCGACGCAGGTCGTCCCGCGCATGCAGCGCATGCCGCAGCCGCCGCAGTTCGCCGGGTCGGTCTCGGTATCGGTGCACGACGCGCCGCAGAGGATCGTGCCCGTTCCGCACGAGCAGGCCCCCGCGACGCAGTTCGCGCCGTTCGCGCACTGCGTGTTGCAGCTACCGCAGTTGTTCGGGTCGGTCGCGACGTCGACGCACGAAGCGCCGCAGGTCGTGGTTCCGGCGCCGCACGACGTCGTGCAGGTCCCCGCCGAGCACACCTCACCGTTCGCGCACACCTTCCCGCACGCGCCGCAGTTGCTCGGGTCGCTCTCGGTGGCCGTGCAGACGCCGTCGCATCGCGTGCCGTCGTTGATGCACTGGCAAGCGCCGGCCTGGCATGAGGTACCCGCCGTGCAACGGACCCCGCAGCCGCCGCAGTTGGAGCTGTCGTCCTGATCGTCGACGCACGCCGTCCCGCACAGGATGCCCCCCGTCGCGCACTTGCACGCCCCGTTCGTGCAGGAGGTGCCCGCAGCGCAAACGGCGCCGCAGGAGCCACAATCCGCCGAGTCGGTCGCCGTGTCGACGCATGCGCCGCCACAAAGCGTCTGGCCGGTCGGACAGGTGCACTTGCCCGCCGTGCAGGTCGAGGTGCCGGTGCAAGCGACCCCGCAGCCGCCGCAGTTCGCGTTGTCGGCCTGCTCGTCGACGCACGCGTTGGCGCAATTGGTGTCGCCCGCCAGACACTGGAGCGAGCATATCGCCGTGGAACAGACCTGGTTTGCCGCGCACGCCACGCCGCAGCCACCGCAGTTGGCAGGGTCGTCGCCGAGGTTCTTGCACACCCCGTTGCACAAGCCCATCTTCGGCCCGGCGCACGCGCACGCCGAGCTCACGCAGGTCTGGCCGCCGGTGCAGACGTTCCCGCACGCGCCGCAGTCGCTCGCGTTGCTCGTTTCGTCGACGCACGCGCCGCTGCACGACGTCTCGCCGGCCGGACAGGTGAGGACGCATGCGCCGGCGGAGCAGACCTGGCTCGCCGCGCACGCGACGCCGCACGCGCCGCAATCCGCGGGGTTGGACGCGAGATCCACGCACTGCCCGTTGCAGGCTGCGGGGGTCGTGCCCTGAGTGCAGGCACACGCGCTCGAAACGCACTGCGCGCCGCCGCTGCAGGTCGTGCCGCAGGCGCCGCAGTCACTCGAATCGTTCACGAGGTTGACGCATGCGCCGCCGCACGAGGTCTGGCCGGTGGGGCAGGTCGTCGCGCACGCGCCGTTCGTGCAGACGAAGCCGGGCTTGCAGATGGAGCCGCACATGCCGCAGTCGTCAGGGTTGGAGGCGAGATCGACGCAGGCGCCGCTGCATAGCGCGGGCGTGACCCCGACCGTGCAGGTGCAGGCGCTGTTCACGCAGGTCTGGCTGCCAGCGCACGCTACGCCGCACTGGCCGCAGTCGTCGGCGCTGTCCGTCAGGTTGACGCAGGCTCCGCTGCAGTCCGTCAGCCCCGCCGCGCACGTCGTCGCGCAGGCGCCGTTCGAGCAGACCATGCCCGCGCCGCACGCGAGGCCGCAGCCGCCGCAGTCGTTCGGATCGGTGGTCGGGTTGACGCAGGCTCCGCCGCAGGATTGCGTCCCTGCTGGACAGAGCGCGGCGTCAGGGTGCTTGAGGCCACCGTCGCCCGAGTCCACGCGCGACGCGTCGCGAAAGTGGCCGCCATCCGCGTTGACGGCGGGCGCGTCGGCGCGCGAAGAGTCGCTCGATGTCGCGTCATGGGTGGAGCCGCCGTCGTGCACGAGGCCGGCATCGGGGGTCCGCGCGGCTCCATCTACGAGCGAGGCGTCCCCGAGGATGGGCACGTCGAGCACGTTCGTCCGCCCGCACGCCGTCGCGAGCGCCAGCAGAAGGAGAGCACCGCAAGACGCTCGGACGAGCGCAAGTGCCTCACGACGGTTTCGATTCGGCATCGGTCGACTCCCATGCTGCGAGAGACAGGCTGCGCAGCGTCACTCCAAGAGGGCGAGACTTCGCCGCGATCGTCACGGCTCCGTCCTCTAGAGCGACAAACGGTTTGAATCCAGCGTGATTCACGCTGCTCTGGCCACGACGCGGTGGATGGTTTCGAGATTCACGACGGCAGCGGCGCGTCGGACGTCGAACAGGTTTTTCCGTACACCGAGG